>Ga0074046_10001610_pt1 | contig 20155 bp, 17 predicted proteins | sample BogForMeECP23OM3_FD_94441 | JGI IMG/M metagenome (GOLD analysis project Ga0074046, IMG submission 94441) | Bog forest soil microbial communities from Calvert Island, British Columbia, Canada - Bog Forest MetaG ECP23OM3 | ecosystem: Environmental > Terrestrial > Soil > Wetlands ... | reverse complement strand
CAGCTTCTTGACCCGGCGCTTCAGGATCAGCAACGACGTACCGCCGCCTTCGGGGCCCTGTACGCTCTCCGAGAAGAAATAGCGCAACTCGAACACTCCCTGCGGCGTGTGCACGTACTTGTTCGCCACCGCCCGGCTGACGGTGGAGGGATGCACGCCGATTTCCTCGGCCACTTCCTTGATCATCATCGGCTTGAGCTGATCGATGCCGCGTTCCAGAAAATCCTGCTGCCGGGCCACGATGGAATAGCAGACCTTGGTGATGGTCTGCTTGCGCTGTTCAATGTTCTTGATCAGCTGGATGGCGGACTTGTAGCGGTCCTTGACGTAGTTGCGCGTTTCGCGGTCGTTGCCGTCGCGCGTCAGCAGGCGCTTGTAGGCAGGATTCAGGCGCAACTGCGGCATGTCCTCGTCGTTCATGATGATCAGCCACTCGTCGCCGTGCTTGACGAAGGCCACATCGGGCTCGATCAGGCGCGCGGGAGTCTTGTTGTACTGCAGGCCGGGCCGGGGATCAAGCGTACGGATATAGTCGAGCGCAGCCTGCACGGCTTCTATCGGGCGGCCGATGGCGCGCGCTATTTCTTTGAACTGCTTAAGGGTAACTGCCTTCAGGTGCTCATTGACCACCGCCATTGCATCCTGGACGACCTGTTCGGTGGCGCCGTTGCCGTTGCGGTGCTGCTGCAGTTGATGGAGGTGGTAACGCAACTGGTAGAGCAGGCACTCCCGCAGGTCGCGGCAAGCCACTCCTGGCGGATCAAACTGGCGCACAACGTCGAGAGCCTCGTGCAGGTCGGCGAGGGTGAAGCCCACCGGGATGCGCGCGGGAGCGGCTGCAGTCGCCGGCGTGCCGTTGCTCGGTACACTGGCTGCGGGAGCAGGCTCGGCAGAGTCGGAGATGGGAGCGTTCGAAATCTCCTCTGGCGCACAGGCCGGTTCCACGGCTACGGCGTCCGCCCGTGCGACTAGCGCGGCGTCCGCCATCGGATGAGATGGCTGGCCATTTCCAGGGAGACTGTCTGCTGTGGGAGCATCCACTGACGAAGCCTGATCCGGTTGGGGTAGTTCGGGAGCCGCCGTTGCGCCGATCCCCAACGCTTCGGCCTGTCCTACGATTTTGGCCTGTGTTTCGGCATCAGCCTCGGGAGCCGCCGCCGGCTCCACTCCCAACAATTCATCGTCGCTCGCGATCAGGTACCCGTCTTCACTCAAATTGCCAATGATCAACTCGGCCGCCTCGCGTACCGGCGGACGAGTAGAAATCGCGCCCAATTGCCAAAGAAGATGATCGGTCAGATTGCCCGGCTTCGACAGGAAGTTTTCAAAGGATGGTTTCTCGATTTCCTCCATTTCGCCGGAGCTGCGATAGCCGGGGTCGAGGTACTCCTGGAAAAACGAGCCGAAGTCGATCTCTTCGAATGGATCCTTCTTTTCGTTCGCCGTGATGGGGTTTTCTTCGGTCGTCGCCTTGGCCGCAATCCGGTCGCGTTCTTCTTCCTGCCGACCGATCTCATCGAGCATTGGGACTGCATCTTCCAGCTCTTCCAGGACAGGATTCTCGACCATCTCGGCATTGATCATGTCTCTGAGCTCGAGCTTGTTGAGCGCGAGCACGGACACCATCTGGACGAGGCCCGGGGTCAAGATCTGCCGCTGCGACAGCTTGACGTTCAGTTTGTGCTGAAGAAGAACCATGCTTTAAAGCCTGAGTCCCTGCATGCGTTTTGATTGTGAGGTCAGAGGGTAGAGGTCAGATTGCAGAGGTAAAAGCCTACGCCCTCGCCTGTGTCGCTGAACCGAAGGTCCTTACCTCTGCAATCTGACCTCTTACCTCTGACCTACCTATTAACTTCTCACGCGCTGCGGCCATCCGGCTTGACACGAAAGTCCAAGATGGCTACGCCTTGGTAACCCAAGGCTCACACCAGCGAGAAACTCTCGCCCAGATAAACTCTTCGTACCTCGGGGTCACTTCCCAATTCCTCGGGAGTACCCGAGCGGAAGATTCGCCCCTCATTGATGATGTACGCTCGATCCGTCACCGACAGCGTTTCGCGGACGTTGTGGTCCGTGATCAGGATTCCAATGCCGCTCGCCCGCAGATCCGAAATAATCTTCTGCAGATCGAGCACGGCAATCGGGTCAATCCCTGAAAACGGCTCATCGAGCAGAATGAACGTCGGGCTGATGCACAGCGAGCGAGCAATCTCGACCCGCCGCCGCTCCCCGCCCGACAGCGCATAGCCACGATTCTGCCGGATGTGCTCGAGTCCCAGCTGATCGATCAGCTTCTCAGCTTTCTCCCGGCGCTCGTGCCAAGAGATAGGTTGGGCTTCCAAAACGGCCAGGATATTCTCTTCGACCGTCAATTTCCGAAAAACGGAAGCTTCTTGGGGGAGATAGCTGATGCCGTACTCGCGCGCCCGCAAGTACATGGGAACGCTGGTGATATCTTCATTGTCGTACAGCACCCTACCAGTGTCGGGAGGAATCAGGCCAACAATTGCATAGAAGGAGGTGGTCTTTCCGGCGCCATTCGGTCCCAGCAGGCCAACCACTTCGCCCTGGAGTACCTGAAGACTTACGCCGTTCACTACGCGCCGGCCCCGATAAGTCTTTCCAATTTCGTCGGTTGCGAGCGTGTGCATTTATCGTGCCACTTGCGTCCTTGTGACCGCCGGGGACGTTTCTCTTCCTTCCACGAGCACCCTATCATCGTGTCTAAAGAAAGTCAACGAATCGCCGGTAATCTTGCCATGTTCGGCATCAAAAATGCTAGGCGGTCCGCCCGTCAGCACGAATTTCTCGTCTGCGGCCGTGTAAACCAGTTGGTCCCCGGTCGCTCGCCGAGCCGGTTGGGTAAGCACGACACTGTCCTGGGCGATGATTTTTTCGACTTGCGCACCCGCCGTGGCGTTGGGCGGGACGGCGGCGCGTGACTGGCCTTGCGGGACCATGAATACACTCATTTCCCGCGACGTCATCTTCGCGTACGCCCCGGTCGAATCCGCTCCCTTTGCGGCCACCCCACCTTCAAAGAACGCTTTCCTTTCGCTGTCGGTATAAGTCAGGTGTGCGGATGTAATCGTCACCGGCATCACCTTCCCGGTCTTGTTATCCACCTGCACCAGCACGGTCTTTACGAGCTGCGTGGATGAGCCTTGGGCGACCAGCGAGCGGTGATCTCGGTCGAATTGAAGAGTGGGAGCCTCTACGACGTTGCTGTTCTGCCATAGCCGGGCGTTGCCCGAGTACACGGCAACCGCTGCCGAGCGATGCGCGGTCATGCTCTGGCTGACCACGTGAATCGGGTCGGAGGAGGCGAGCATGGCACCATCCGGCTGCGCTTTGAGATCGGAGTAGGTGCTCTTTACGTTGCCCTCGGCAACAGCGTCGCCGGTTGCGCGGTTAAAGCTGATCTTCTCGGCGGTCGTGGTCATCCCGCCATCTACCACGCGCGGCGATCCGTTGAGCACCAGCATCTGGTCGGCTGCGGTATAGGTGCCGCTCTGCGCCCAACCCTTTTGCGTTCCGCTCACGTAAGTGACTCCGCCCCCCTGCGTGATGGTGGAAATGCCGCCTTCGGGCGCGAATCGAACATCGAGGGTTGGGCTGGTCGAGGTCCGGTCGGGCTGGCCGGGGGTGCTGCTGACGATCCTGGCATCCGGCTCTCCGTGCAGGACATCAAGGCGATTCCTGGCGGTGAATTTGGCGGTGAATCGGGCCGCCGTGACCACCGTTTTCTGCTTAGTGTCTGGCTGCGTAATCACGATCTGGGGCGGGCCGCTGGTTTGGGCGGACTCGAGTTGATTGCCGTTCTTCACCAAAAAGTCCATCGCAGGGGCCGTCATTTCCACCTCTTGCGCGCTCCCAGATGCTCCCCGCTGCGGGCTAACAGGCGGGCCCGGAACCGGCACCGCATTTCCGCCTGCCCTTCCCTTGTTCCGGACTTCAGCGCCTTGGCCCGATTTGTTCTGGGTGAGGCGCACTCCATCTTCCGCGTGCACTTTCTCAAGCACCTGATTGGCACCAAAGTAGAGCGTCGCCCGCCCAGCGTCGCCCTGCGCAGTAGACGCCCCTTTCGTTTCGAGGTGGACGTTCCCGCTCAGAAATGCTGTGGTCAGCTGATTTCGCAATCCGGTCAGCAGCAACTCGGCGCGATCGGACCGGGCCTGGGACAAACTTCGCGCGCGAACCTCGCCCTCAACGTCGCCTTCGGCAAGAATGCGTTCCACGGTGTTGTCGTTGCGCAAAAAGAACGTGGCGCGGTCGGATTGAAGTTGCTGATTCTGACGGGTCAGGTGAACGGTGTCGAGAACGATCTCGATCGGCCCCTTCGTGATAAGCCCGCGCTCCGCCCTCAGGTGGAATTGCTGCGGCTGGTGGACGTTCATTTCAACCGACGAACGCAGGGTCATGGTGCCCGTTTTGGCGACGTAGTCTATACCCACTGCCGAACCGCTTGCCTCCGGCGTCTCGAACGTCACTTTCCCGGTAGTGAAACCATTTCCCGTATCTTTGTTGAAGATGAGCCCGTCGCTCTCCACATGAATCGGTTTCCCCGTTTCGGTGGGAGGCGTCTGATCGGCTTTCTTTACGCCCTCAGGGTTGGCTTCGAGGTCAATCAAGACCCGCCCCTTGGCGGTGATATCGCCAGACTTGGGGTCGAATTCAAAGTCGTCTCCGGCAATGCGGTCGAAGCGGCTCGAGTCCTTGCCGTAGACAACGATCTTGACGTTGTGCAGTTCAGCGTGCCCGCCTTCTTTGAACTGGACCGCCTTCGATGCGCTAACCGTGAATTCCGTGCGTCCTTGCTCGGACTTGGAGATCGAAAAACCCTCGGCAGTCTGTTGGATGTCGAGCCCGATTTTCGCCGGAACTTCGTGCACGGCCCCGCGTACGCGCCAGCGCGCATAGAAATACATCCCCGCCGCGATCGCGATCATCAGGATCGCAGCCGCAGCAAACCAGCGGCGAAGGCGGGTCACCGGAAGAGACATGACTTCTTTAGTCTAAAGGAAAGTGAGCGAGGAGATTGCGGGAGGGCGTATCCGATTGCAGAGGTCAGAGGTCAGATTGCAGAGGTAAAAAGTCCATGCGTTCCAGCCCCTACCATCTCGGTGTTAACCTCTGCAATCTAACCTCAAACCTCTGACCTAGGCTAGCTCCTCCGCACCAATGTTCCCGCGATCATGTCGTGCAACCCCTGCTTGCGCTCGGTGAAGCCGACCATGATGTAACCGATGCCCAGGATCAGCGAAGAAATCCATTTGGCGAAGTGCCTTCCGGTGGCGTGGGCAAATGAAAGGCGGTTGCCGCTGAGGTCGGTAACCTTCATCCCGAAGATCATCTTGCCGAGCGTCGCCTGGTAGGAAGAGCTCAGCATGAGAGCCTCATAGAGCCAGGATGCGCCAATGGTGAGGACGGCCAGCACTCCACTGCCGAAAATGAGCAGCGGCAAACCCGCTCCGTGCCGGAGGCCGTGCAACCCAAGCCCGCCCGCAGCAAGTCCGCCAATGCCGAAAATCGCAGCCACCGGGTGCACGACAACGCGCACAAGGATTGCATCAATGATGAGCGCGACCACGCGAATCCAGAAACCGCCATAGCGAACGCCGGCCGGCGCGATCGGGTAGCCCGCTGGTGCAGGATAGCCGGCGGCAGCTGGTGCTTCCGGGGGAATTGCGCCCGGCGTGGGCGCTGCCGCGGGGCTGAGCCCGGCTCCGCAACGTCCGCAAAATTGGGCGGTCGCAGCATTTGGTGCTCCGCACTTGTTGCAGTAGAGAGTTCCGTTCATGGCGGGCACTATAAGGGTTTTGCTGAAAACTGTAAAGAGCCGCCACGTGGAGTTTGCCTAGCCCGACCAGCCTACGTGCAACCCTGTCATGTTGCTGAGCGAAGGCTCCACTTCGTGGAGCCTTTGCGGAGTCGAAACATCCCTATCGCCGTGCCGAACCTTGGAAGAGCGGCTGCAGTCGGCGATGTAGAAAAGGCAATCGGGTAGCGGCGAAGTGCGACGTCAGATCCGCATCGGCATCACGATGTAGCGGTACTTATAGTCTTCGCTTTCGGCAGGGCGGAGCTGGCCGGCGGATTGTGCATCCTTGAGTTCGACCTTGACCTCGCCGGAGCCCACGGCCTTGATGAAATCGAGCAGATACTGGGCATTGAAACCGATTGACATCGCATCGCCGTTGTAAGCAACCTCGATGGAGTCTTCGGACTCCCCGGTTTCGGTGGACGACGCCGAGAGTTTCAACTCGTCTTTATCCAGGCGCAGGCGCACGGCACGCGATCGTTCGTCGGCAAACTGCGCTACGCGGGAAATTGCACCGCCCAGTTCGTCGCCCTGGACGAGGATAGATTTCGTGATCTCCTTGGGGAGAACCGCCTCGTAGTTCGGGAACTGCCCGGTGAGTTGCCGCGAAGTTAGCAGGCGTGGTCCGACGCGGAAGAAGAGCGTGGATTCGTCTTTCGCGAAGTCGATGGTTTCGACGTCGGAGTCGAGCAGCGTCTTGAGTTCGTCCATCGCCTTCTTCGGGATCAGCGTTTTCATTTCGCCGGAAACGCCCTCGAACTTTTCTCCCGAGCGCTCAATGTGCGCCAGACGATGGCCGTCGGTGGCGACCATGGTGATCGATTCCGGCTTGAGCACCATGAGAGCGCCGTTCAGCGTGTAGCGGGATTCTTCATTCGCGATAGCGAAGCCGGTTTTTGCGATCATCGAGCGCAGCACGGCGGCGGGAATTTTGATTGCACCGGCGGATGGGAACACCGGCAAGCCCGGGAAATTCGATTTCGCCATGCCGACCATCTTTGTATTCGAACGTCCACAGCGAATGCTGACCCAATGGTTCTCAAGCAGGCGGATGGTAATGTCAGCGTCGGGCAGCAGTCTGACATAGTCGTAAAGCTTGCGCGCGGGAATTGTGCACGCGCCCTCTTTCTTCACCTTCGCAACGCAAGATGTGCGCAGGCTGAGGTCGAGATCGGTCGCCGTCAGGGACAACTTGTCGCCGGATGCTTCAAAAAGATAGTTGGAGAGTATGGGGATGGTCGTCTTGCGCTCGACCACGCCCTGAGTGGCCGTCAGTTCGCGCAGCAATTCAAACTTGCTGACCGTGATTTCCATGGTCGTAGTGGCAACGGCGGGGGCAGCTTCTACCGGCATAATTAGGGTCTCCCGACTGTACTCCTGCTCTTTTCTTATATCAAATGCAAAAGCAAGAAAACCAGTAGGAACCGGTTGAACAGGCCCAGGACGGGAAAGCCGGGGCAGCCGCCCGGTAAACGTCCTCAGCCGCCGGGCGCAATCTATGCGCTCAGTTGCTCGGTCAGTTTATTGAGCAGCCTGTTCAAATCCTTGTCGTTCTTTCGCACTTCCTCGATCTTTTCGACCGAGTGCAAAACGGTGGTGTGATGCTTGCCGCCGAACTGGCGGCCAATCTCGGGCAAGGAGGCTTCGGTCAGGTGCTTGGCCAGGTACATCGCGATCTGCCGCGGGTAGACGATGGAGCGCGAATTGTTCTTGGCCTTGATCTCCACCAGTCGCAGGCCGAACTGTTCGGCAACGGCCTTCTGGATGGATTCGATCGTTACCTTCCGGGCCTGGGAGTCGATGAAGTTTTTTAAAACCTGCTGCGTGTATGGGAGCGTGATTTCTGCGCCAATCAGCGAGGAGTGCGCGACCAGGCGGATTAACGCGCCTTCCAGTTCGCGCACATTGGAACGAATGTTTGAAGCGATGAAGAGCGCCACGTCCGTCGGGAGCGTGATGCGCTCCTGCTCGGCCTTCTTTTGCAGGATGGCAACTTTCGTTTCCAGGTCTGGCGGCTGGATATCGGCGATCAGGCCCCACTCGAAGCGGCTGCGCAGGCGATCCTCAAATTCGGCCAGTTCCTTGGGCGGGCGATCGCTGGCGATCACGATCTGCTTCATGGACTCGTGCAGCGCATTGAACGTGTGGAAGAATTCTTCCTGCGTGCGCTCTTTCTGCGCGAGGAACTGAATATCGTCCACGAGCAGCACGTCGACCGTGCGGAACTTGTCGCGGAAGCCGATCATCTTGTCGTAGCGCAACGAGTTGATCATGTCGTTCGTGAATTTTTCACTCGACACGTAGCAGATGGCAGATTGCGGCGAGCGGCGCTTGATTTCGTGCCCGATGGCCTGCATGAGATGTGTCTTGCCCATGCCCACGCCGCCGTACAGAAAGAGGGGGTTGTAAGCCTTGGAAGGGCGCTCAGCAACGGCCTGGCAGGCTGCGTGCGCAAACTGATTGCCGCTGCCGATTACAAAGGCGTCGAACGTGTAGCGCGGATTCAGTTGCGCAGCGCTGTCCCAGTCAAAACGCCCCTGCGATGGGCTGGCGAACTGTGCGCTTGATCCGTGCGCCGAAAGCCCGCCGTTATGGCGGATGGGCGTCGCGGAAGGGTCATCCTCGGCCGTCACGAATTTCACGTCGTTATATCCGAGGTTGAGATTGTCGACGGCCTCTTGAATCAAATCGGCGTACTTGTCGCCCACCTGGCGAAACTCGGCGGTAGGAACCCGCACGAAAAGCACTCCATTGCTGGTGTGACTGAAGCGCGTTGGCTTTAACCAGGTGTCGTAGGAATGGCGATTGACTTTCTTTTCCAGCGCGTCGAGGATGCGCGCCCAAGGATTCGGAATGATTGCGGAACTGGCTACTGACATTTTATCGAATACCTAAAAGTACCGGCGAAACCGCCTGGGAAAAGATCCTGTCCTGAGTTATGAGTGCTTTTCGTTGACTGCGGAGCAACTGTTTCTAAAAATACGAGATGTCGCGTGAAATTTATTACGCGACGAACGGCATACTAGCACAAAAAAAATCGCTGCGTCGGTGTCGTAGAGCAAAAATATTTTTCGCGAACAGATTTTTGCATCGCGATTTCCGCGCGCTGTCAAGTGTCGAGAAACTAACTGCCGCACAAAGTGTGCAACGAACTAACTCCGCGCGACACGATCGTCAAGTTTCCTGTGTCGCAATAATCATGCACATTTACGTGAGCAAGAAATCGGCAGGATAGCGGAGACTTGTGATCGTTGCACTTGCGAGCCGCGCGTTGCGCGGCCCGAGGTTGCGCTAGGCGCGCCGGTCCGATCTGGAAGGCTTGTAGTTTCCCGGGTAGACGACGACAGAGCGGCGACCGCCTTCGCCATCGCTTTCGGTGCGCAAATCTTTTTCCTCGCGCAGGGCCAGATGCACGATCCTCCTCTCGCGCGACGACATCGGCCCAAAACGGTACGGCTCTCCGGTGCGGCGCACTTTCTCCGCCGCCGTGCGAGCAGCCAATTGCAGTTCGTCGATCCGTAACGAGCGAAAATTTTTGCAGTCGAACCAGATTTTCTCGTGTTCGTTGCCCTGCAGATGCAGGACCTCAAGCGCCAGCAGTTCAAACGAACGGAGTAGTTCGCCGCCGCGTTCGAGCAGAAGAGAGGAGTCGGGCCCGGCAAATTCGACCAGGATTTCCGGATGCTCCCAGTCGCGATTCTGCGCGATCGGTGGATCGACGGTGATGCGGTACTTCAGCTTGAACCCGCCGTTGGTGATTACAGTTTGCAGGAATTCGCCGATTTGTTTGGCGGCGGCGACTTTGTCGGTAATTGGCATAAATTGCTTTCGGCCGTCAGCCATCAGCGTTCAGTCATCAGGATTAACGGTTTTACCTGACGGCTGACGGCTGAAAGCTGACGGTTATTTTTCCTTCTTTCTCGCCCGCTTGGCCATCATCTCGCGCATTTCGCGGCCGAGCGATGTGCGATTCATGACTGCCTGCTGCGCGATCCCGATGATCTGCCCCGCGGCCCAATACAGGCCCAGGCCAGAGGGCAAGTTCCACGCCATGAAGCCCAGCATGCCCGGCATCATGATGTTCATCATCCGTTGCTGCGCCGGATCCATTCCCGCCTGCGGCGTCATGCGCTGCATGAGGAACATGGTAACGATGATCGCAACCGGCAGAATGTGCAAAGGATCGGCTGCCGAAAGGTCATGAATCCAAATCCAGTTGGCATGGCGCAGATCGATGGCCACCGTCAACATGCGGTAATACGGCCACAGCAGGAATAAGGGCAGCAGCATCGGCAGACATCCGCCGACGGGATTCACGCCTTCCTTCTTATAGAGTGCCGAAATCTCGTTGTTCATTTCAGCTTTGCGCGGGTCACGCAGGCTGTACTTCTTGTATTTTTCCTGGATGGACTTGATCTGGGGCGCCACGCGCTGCATCTTGAGCATGGACTTCATCTGCGTCAATCGCAGCGGAAGAATGGCCAGGTTGATAATGAGCGTCTGGAACAGAATCGCCCAGCCCCAGTTGGGGACGATGTGGTTATAGGTCCACTTCAGCCACAGGAACAGCGGGCGCGCGATCAGGCCGAGCCATCCGAAATCGACGACGGCGCGCAAATCGGGCTCGGCGCCGGCAATTCCTGGAACCGAGACCGCCTCAAGGTCGACGAGGGCTTTTGGTCCAACGTAAAGCCGCTCGCTGGTGTCGCCGCGCTGGCTGCCAACGGCCGCGCCCAGCACGTCGACCCGGTCGACCTGATGGGCGTTGGGATCGGAACCCGAGCGTGGAATCTCGATCTGGCTGTGCAGCGTCGCCATCGCGGAGGTCTGCGGGTCCTGGGGTAGAAACACGGCCGCGAAATATTGCTCAGACAATCCTGCCCACTGAAACGGGCCTTGTATTGTTCCACCGCCGCTGATTTTCTTGATTGCCAGCCGTTCAACTTTGCTGTCGTACTGGTAGGCGATCTGGACCGCAGCGTACGAAGGCGCGGTCGACTCGCCGCCAAAGCCCGAGGGCCACATCGGGAAGGCGGTGACTTGCGCGCCTTTTTGCTGGACCGAGGTCTCGACGCCGACGACATAGCTGTGATCGAACTTGAATCTCTTTTGAACCGTAATGTCGGCATCGGAATATTCGAAAGAAATCTCGGCAGGCGCGGTTGCGCTGGTGCTCGAGACCACATAGAGCGCCGAATTCAACTTGTTGCGCAGCGTTTCGTCGTAGGTCCAAAGCGAAAGCGGGTAGCCGTATTTTTCGGCGGCGGTGTGGTTTACCAGATCCAGGGGATTTCCGTTTGGCGTGTCCTTGTAATTCTTCAGTACCCACGATTTGACTTGGCCGCCGCGATTCGTAAACACGATGTGATAGAGGCCATTGTCGATGACGGTTTCTGACTCGGCGACGGCCTGCTTGGTAGTGGAGGCGACGGGCGCTTTCCGCGACGATGCCGCGGAAGCGACTAAGCCAGGAGTTGCGTTCGCCGCGGCGGTGGCACCTGTAGGGGACGGCGCCGGATTCGATGTTTCTTGCGCCTTAGAGGTTCGCGGATTGGCCGCGGGCTGCGGCCCATACTTTTTCAGTAGGGGCTGGAACAACATGATGACCAGAAAGGTGAGCGCAAAGACCAGGAGCAGCTTGCGCTCCATTCCGGGTTCTTGCTGAGGATTTTGAAATTCGGCCAAATTAGTAGCTCGTCGTTAGTCGTTGGTCGTTGGTGGTCAAGGCGGCGTCGCAGCTCCGACGTTGGTGGTGGGGAGTCGGCACACCGTCGGCGCGCCGAAGGCCATCTTTCACCACCGGGTTATATCCACCCTTCACAAACGGATGGCAGCGCAACAACCGCCAAGCCGCCATCAGTCCTCCGCGCAGCGCGCCGTAGCGGTCAACCGCCTCCATCGCATATTCGGAGCACGTCGGCACGTAGCGGCACGACGGCAGCAGCGACGGAGAAATCCACCGCTTATACAGCCGCAGAATGGCGAGCGCCACAGACTTCATTTTTCCGCCGTCCTTTTTTTCATCGCCTTGGCAATCGCGTCGAAGGCCCGGCCGACTTCTTCGAGGACCACCGCAAATTCCAAAGTCAGAACCGATTTCTTCGGATTGATCACGATATCGACCGGGATCGGCAACACCGAACGCCGAAGACGCACTGCCTCGCGCAGACGGCGCTTGATGCGATTGCGTTCGACCGCGCCGCCCAGCGGCCGCCCCACGGTAAACCCGACGCGCGCCCTCTCCTGTGAAGCGTCCCCGTCCTGCGCCCGGTAAAAAACGGTCATGTGCGGAGAAAAGTGCCGCCGGCCTTGCTTGTAGACGCGCTCAAAGTCCGAGTGCTTTAACAGCCGCCCCGCGCGTGGAAAGCCTGTCCCCGCACTTGGCGCGGGCCGCTCTTCACCCCGGCTGGGAGCGTCAGCGCTCACAACTTCGCAATCCTGCACAATAGCAATTGAAATGAGGCTGTTGATAAAAACGACGGCCTTTGCTCTCCGTCCCTGAGAACTACTCGCGGAAACCCGGCTTCACGGAGACGCGCTTGCGCCCCTTGGCCCGGCGGCGCGACAGCACCTTGGCCCCGCTCTTGGTCTTCATGCGCGTCCGGAACCCGTGCTTCTTCGAGCGCTTGCGCCGGTTGGGTTGAAATGTACGTTTCGGCATCGAAAATCCCTGCTCCTGGTTGAATCAGCTGGCTTGAGGCAAACAGTGAGTATAAATGAGGTTGAGCACACGCGGCAAACGGACCAACCGCCCACAATCCCGCCGGCTTCCAGTTCTGGCTATACTCCACTTATGAAAATGAGCGGCTTTGCCTTTGCCACCACGGACTGGACACAGGTGATTCCTACCGAACACCCGGGTAAGATCGGCAAGGCGCTTTGGAGAACGCAAAACTTTGGCGAGATACGGGTCCGGATGGTGGAATACTCGGCGGGCTATCTGGCGGACCACTGGTGCACGAAGGGGCACGTAATTCTCTGCCTGGAGGGGGAACTCGAAACCGAACTCGCCGATGGAAAGCGGTTCACCCTGAAAGCCGGGGACAGCTACCAGACCGCGGACGGCGAACCCGGCCATCGGTCTTCGACCCAGACTGGCGTGCGTTTGTTTATTGTGGACTAGCCCGGATGATGGCTCTCAAGCCCGAAATTACTGCAGACTCCTTCCAATGAATCTCGACGACACCATCGTCGCGATAGCCACCCCGCCCGGACGCGGCGGCATCGGCGTCGTCCGCCTGGCAGGTCCGGAGGCGCAGGCGATTGCCGCGCCCATGCTGCGCCTGAAGCATGAACTGGAGCCAAACCATGCCGTTTTCGGCGAACTGATCGACCCGTGTGGCGCGGACACTCCTGTCCGCGCAGCGTCCCGAACCGGGAGTCAGCGTGCGGGAACGGAGGATGCCTCGATCAGTTCGGAGCAGGATATTCACGATCCAGGTGGGCGGACAGGAGTGTCCGCCCCACACGAGCAGAGGATCGACGAAGTCGTCGTCACTTATTTTCAGAAGCCCCACTCTTACACCACCGATGACATCGTCGAGATTTCTGCCCACGGTTCTCCCATCGTTCTTCGTCACATCGTCGAATTAGCGCTAGCCCGCGGCGCGCGCCTGGCGGAGCCCGGCGAGTTCACCATGCGCGCCTTCCTCAACGGCCGACTGGACCTCGCCCAGGCCGAGGCGGTCCGCGATCTCATTGATTCACAGACGCTGTTCCAAGCCAAGGTTGCCGCACAGCAGCTCGAAGGCTCGCTCTCAAAGCGGCTCAAACCGATCAAGCAGAGATTAGTCGAGCTGATCGCGCTTCTCGAAGCCGGCATTGACTTTGCCGAAGACGACATCTCGATTGCGCCCGACGCCGTCATTCTTGGCCACATTGCCGAGGTGCGCGCGCCGCTCGAACAGCTCGGCGCAAGTTTCGCCTACGGCAAACTCGTGCACGAGGGCCTGACGCTGGCGATCGTGGGCAGGCCGAACGTGGGGAAATCCAGCCTCTTTAACCGCCTCGTCGAGCGCGAGCGCGCCATCGTCACCGCCGAGCCCGGCACAACGCGCGACCTGGTCAGCGAGACCGTCGCCATCGGCGGCATTCCAGTGCGTTTAGTCGATACCGCCGGCATTCGTCGCGCTCTCGATGAAGCCGAAAGCATTGGCATTCGAAAATCCATGGAGGCGGTGGCCGACGCGGACCTCGTCCTGGTCGTTCTTGATGCGTCCCAGCCGATCGCCGCCGAAGATCGCGAGTTGCTGAGCCAGGTAGAAGCGCGTCCGGCGATCCTGGTGGCAAACAAGTGCGATCGGAAGTCTTCTCAATTCACTGTTCCCACTTCTCAGTTGCCGAGCGTGGAAACCTCAGCGCTCACAGGCGACGGCATTCCCGAGTTGCGCTCGGCGATCCTGGCGCGCGTCGGGGGAGACGCGGCTCCGCAAGTCGAAAGCGGGTTTCTTACCAGCGTCCGCCACCAGAAGCTTGTCAGCGATGCGCTTGCCGCGTTGACTGCGGCCTCAAACGCAGTTCCCGCCCGCGTGCCGCACGAGATGGTGCTGCTCGACCTCTACAACGCCCTGCGCGCGCTCGACGAAATCACGGGCGCAACCACTACCGACGACATCCTCAACCTGATTTTCGGAACCTTCTGCATTGGAAAATAGCCTGCGTCGGTCGGATCACTCTCCCGAGTGAGTGAGGTCACTGATCCAGCGGCTGGGTTTGTGCGAGCGTAATCCATGTCTCGTCCTTGACCCCAATGTTCCCAGTAAAGATGTGGCGGGTAATCCGCTATGCGGTGGCTGTCGCGGCCATGCTCACCCCTGCAAGCCCCACTGAAAATGGCGGCAGCGTTTACCCCGTCGGAGTAGAAACCGTGATGACGGGGATGCAGCCGCGCCCCGGGCAAACCGTCCTATACGAATACACCGTCTTCTACATGGCAAACGAGTTCGACGATTCGAAGGGCAAAAGCGCCTTCCCGGAATTCAAGCTCAGAGTTTTTGCCAATGCCGTGAAGGTGACTCACAACTGGGGGCTTCACTTTCTGGGCGGAACGGTCGAGAGCCAGATCGGGATTCCGTTTGTCTATGAGCAATTGCGCTTGCAATCCGGCAAGTTCAGCGAGTTTGGCCTGACCAATATGAACCTGATTCCTGTCAGCGTCACCTACCAGAAAGAGAACCTGCACTGGTATTACGAAGCCGATATGTTTTCTTCCGGAGCGAGTTACGCTGCGGCGCACGTGGTGAACATCGGACAGCACAACCTGGCGATTGCTCCCGTCGCTGGATTCACCTACCTGCCGCGGCAGGGCAAAGCAGAAATCAGCTCGCGCTTCAGCTACATTTTTAACGGCTACGATAAAGACACCCACTATCACAGCGGCAACGAATTCATGTGGGAATATAATGTCGCCTATGAGATCTCAAAGAAAGTAGCCGCCGGTTTCAACGGGTACTTCGATCGGCAAACGACGAATGACACTCTGACGGGCGCCGTTTTCCAGGACGGCTTTCGTGGCCGCGACCTGGCCATAGGACCGCAATTGCGCGTCCCGCTGGGCAAGCATGGAGGCTTTGCGGTCAAGTATTACCGCGACACTCTGGTCGAAAACAAGCCCCGCGGAAATGCATTTTGGTTCCAGATGTCCCTGCCCATTGGGAAACCCGATTGAGCCTGGCCGTGCTGACCTACGAGACGACAGGAATCTAAGAGGAAACTACCCAAAAAAAAGCCCCCGCCGGAACAACTCCAGCGGGGCGGGTTTCGCGAAGGTTACGGCAAGTAATACCGGAACGAAGTGAAGAACATGCTGTCGAGTCCGTGGGGTGCATAAACGAAGCTTTGTGTTGAGTCCGTTCCTCGCGACGCGTCTCTGATTACATAGGAGTACTGCGGTCCAAACTGTAGCCTTCCGTGGGGTCCGTTGTGAACCTTGATCCAGAAGCCCACCGTTCCTTCGATCAGGCGTTGGGTATTGGCCAGACAACTACCTGCCGATGGCGATCCGAATGAGAAACCGCCCGTCCCGGGCGCGGCTTCCGTGTAGCATCCCGACTGAACAAATCCCGGGGAGCCGTAGCCGTAGTGGACGCCGAGCGTGTTGTTGTCGTAGGAGCGCCGCTGCGCATACTCCTCGCCCGCGTTCATGTAGAGATCCAACCTCTTTGCATGCCACTCCACCGTGGCCAAAGCCTGATAGCTGCGAATCAATGCCAGCTTACCGTCGGGATTGACGGTCGCATCCGGCAGACCGCCGGTCCCGTAGCGCCCCACGCCTTGCCCAGTGAGGAAGTGCGCTCCAATGTCGAGTTGCTTGGCGAGCGTAATGCGTCCGTTAGCTCCGAATCCTCCCGCAGTTAAAGAGTCGTTGTAGGCACCAGCCGCCGACGCGCTCCCGCCGCAGTTGGCGGGCAGCAGGCCGGTGAACGCTGAGGTTGCTTCCTCGCAGGGATACACGCGGTCGCGATAACGGCTCAAGATCGCAAAAACCTCGTAGTGGCCAAATCCCGGTTCAGCAACCGCTTTGAAGATAAAGTCGGGCATTGCATTGAAGGAGTAAGTCCCCTGATTGTTGTACAGGCCGCTAAGATTCCCGCTGCCGCCAAAGGCATAGTCCGCGAATCCGCACGTCGAAGACTGGGAAGACCCTGGGACAATGGAACCGCACGAGAACGTCGTCGAAGGATTCTCCAAAGACGCACCCACCCAGAACTTATTGTTGAAGTTCCGGACGATGCGGATGCCGTACTGCCGAGCCCAGCTGAAGCCGACCGTATACTGCGGGTCGATCGTCATCGGCAGAGCTTCCGAGCGGTTGTTCATGCCCTTCTTGGTTTCCGTCACCAGGCTCCACATCTGGCCGCCGGTTAGGCTCCATGTGTCCGTAGCCGCTTGCCCCCACACCTGCCTCTGACGCAGCGTATAGCTATTGCTCTGGTTGTTATTGGAGGTTACGCCAGCAGAGAGGAAGTCAGCCTCATAGTATCCGGTCAGCTTGATATCCTTCGCCTTGCCTTCCACCAGCAGTGAGGCGCGCGACTGACGCCCGGAACCGTAGAACTCCGACACGAAATTCTGTCCGGCGCCCGGCACGTTGACGCTGTTGAAAGGCGTGTTGATATCGGACCCGAGCGAACGGTTGCGGTACACCGATTCTGCCGCCAGGAAGCCGCCCGGCGTGATCGTCACGCCCTTGAAGTGAATTGCCAGCGGATTCTCGAACTGGTCGTGCAAAGACTTCTGCGTGTCCTGTAGAGTCTGCGCCATGTTCGTTCCGTTCAACTTCAGGTCCGAGACATCGCTCTTCAGCGCGGTGACCGACTGGTCTTCCTGCGCGGTTTGCGCGGCGGCGGCATCGGCCTTAGCCTGGGCTTGGACAGCGGCAGCCTGGCTCTGATCCAGCCTCTGCTCAAGCTGTTGAATCCGTTGGTCGCGGGTCTGCAGTTGCTGTCCCAGATCCATGATTTGCTTTTGCTGCGCCTCGATCGCCTCCTTCAACTCGCTTAGCTGAGACGAAACCGATGGCGTCTTCATCTTTTTCGTACTTTTTGCAGGAGCTGAGGCGTCCTGGGCGAACATGCTGCCCACTAGCACCATCGACAGCGCGAATGCCAACGCTTGCTTCATTTTCTTCTCCTTACAGGATGGAATTTCGACACAGACATTTCCCACCAGGGATTTCGGAAAGACAGGTTTTCCATACGTAAGGGTTGATCGTAGAACTGGGATTGTTAATAACTGATGAACGTTCGTTGAATATCCGGTTAAACAGGGGAAGGTCTCACACTGCGACAGTCAGGGCATCGCGAAAGGGTTAGAAATCAGTGACGAATGTGGATTAGTGACTAACGGATGTGAATTATGGAAGGGGGGAAATGCGCAGTCAAACCGCCTGTCGAGGTGCCATCTCTTTTCGCGCGGATGCGTCTTCCTGGCGCAGCCGCTCCACCTCGCTGGCCATCGCAAACTTCAGCTTGTCGATTCCCTCACCGGTCACGGCGGAGATTGGATAGAGCTTCAGCTTCTTGCGCGTGGACCACTGTTTCAATTTCTTGAGTTTCTCGGGATTGGCAACGTCGATTTTCGACGCGACCATGAGTGTGGGCTTCTTCTCCAGCTCGGCTCCGAAATTTTCAAGCTCACCGAGGATGACTTCGACATCCTTGACGACATCCGGCCGTCCGCTCGAGTCGGAAACATCGACCAGATGCACGAGCAGGCGCGTGCGCTCAATGTGCCGCAAAAACTGTGTGCCCAGGCCCGCGCCCGTATGCGCACCTTCGATCAGCCCGGGGATGTCGGCGACGACAAAGCTGATTTCTTCTTTTTTGTTGCCCACCGCGACTACGCCCAGGTTGGGCTCAAGCGTGGTAAAGGGATAGTCGGCGATCTTGGGGCGGGCGGCGGAAATGCGCGAGATCAGGGTCGACTTGCCCACGTTCGGATATCCGACCAGCCCCACATCGGCGAGCAGCTTCAATTCCAGCCTGTAGGTGCGCTCTTCGCCCGGCCGTCCTTCTTCGTGCTCGCGTGGAGCCTGGTGCGTTGAGGTCGCGAACTGCGCGTTGCCCCGTCCGCCGCGCCCGGCGCGGGCAATCACCACCCGCTCGTCAGGACGGGAAAAGTCGTGAACCTTCTCGCCGGTCGCTTCGTCGTAGACGATCGTTCCCACTGGCACTTTCAGAACGATGTCTTCACCGTCGCGGCCGGTTTTCTTGGCGCCTTCGCCATGGCGTCCGCGTTCCGCCTTGTATTCGGGGTTAAAGCGAAAATGCACAAGCGTATTGTGGCGCTCGCTCGATTCCATCCACACGTCGCCGCCCTTGCCTCCATCCCCGCCCGAAGGCCCGCCTCGCGGCACGAACTTCTCCCGGCGAAAGGCCATGCAGCCGTTGCCCCCGTCGCCAGCTTTCACCCGAATTGTGGTTTCGTCGATAAACATAAGCGAGGACCACAGCACGACACCGAGGCCATTTGGACAGTCAGTTCAGTATAAAGGTCCATGATCTTCCGCCCGAAGATCAGATTAAGAATTTGGCCGTTCCGGCCGATCTATCCCATTGGGGCACGTGTCTTAACTTATGACCACGCCCAAAACAGCGGATAACAGCAAACTCGTTGCGCCACGATCGGAGTGGTGGGGAGCTCTGCGCGATGCCACGCTCGAAGTGCTCTCGCCCATGTTCGGCGACGCTGTAGCCGTGCCTCAGCCAGGTGACGACCCTGCGATTGTCCTGGAACGGGCCGATTCCGAAGTCACGAAATACGTCACCGGGATGGTCGGGATCGCCGGCCCCGTGCGCGCCATCCTCAGCCTGCGCTGTAGCGAGAGTGCGGCCACAAGGATCGCTTCGCAGATGCTGGGAATCTCCAGCGAAGAAGCCGCCGAGCAAAAGGCCGATGCCATCGGCGAAATCTGCAACATGGTCGCCAGCCATTTCAAAAACAAAATTGGCTTTGGCGACGACTGTATCTTGAGCGCGCCCACCGTCGTCGCTGGCGGCAAATACAGCGTCCATTGTTTGGAGGCCGGGCACGGTCTCGAATTCCCCGCGATCTACGAAGGCGAGACCGTAATGGTTACTTTGGACATCCGGAGCAGAAACGCGCGCGAACCCTAGCTTGCTTCGACCGGCTCGACCATGACGAACTTGCCCATCGAGCCCTTGTCCAGAAACTTGATCCGGCCCGTAATTTTGGCAAAAAGCGTGTCGTCTTTGCCGCGACCCACGTTGAGGCCCGGCCTTACCCGCGTGCCCCGCTGCCGCACGATGATCGTGCCGCCCGGAACAACCTGCCCGCCGAATGCTTTGAACCCTAACCGTTGCGCGTTTGAGTCGCGCCCGTTCCGTGAAGTACCTTGTCCTTTTTTATGCGCCATAAAGAATCAGCTCTCAGTTCTTAGTTGTCAGTTCTCAGTCAAAACCTGCATTGTCATCCAGAGCGGAGCGCCTGACTCGCGAAGCGAGGCGATCCGCAGAGTCGAAGTTGAGGCGTCTGCGCGGCCGGGGTCCCCGGCGGGCCCGGTGTTGGCCCGATGGGGTGGAGGCGTCTGAGCCGCGCGCCGAAATCCCGAGCGAAGTCGAGGGAGCCATGATCCCTATCCCCACTACTTCTTCTTGGGAGCGCTCTTCTTCGCCGCAGCCTTCTTAGCTGCCTTCTTCGCCGGCTTCGCCGAAGCTTCCGCAGCCTCCGCGGGCGCCTTCTTCACTTTCTTCTCTTTTTTCGGCAGCTCAGGCGCCTTGAACGACTGCCCATCATAAGCAATCTCGGTAATGCGGACCGCAGTATAGTCCTGCCGATGTCCACGCAGCTTCTTGTATTGCTTCTTGCGTTTGT
>Ga0074046_10001607_pt1 | contig 20176 bp, 16 predicted proteins | sample BogForMeECP23OM3_FD_94441 | JGI IMG/M metagenome (GOLD analysis project Ga0074046, IMG submission 94441) | Bog forest soil microbial communities from Calvert Island, British Columbia, Canada - Bog Forest MetaG ECP23OM3 | ecosystem: Environmental > Terrestrial > Soil > Wetlands ... | reverse complement strand
GAGATGACCAGGGGCCTGGACCGGTGGCTCGACATGGCCGACAGCAAGCTGCGCGGCGGCCAGATCCCCTGCGTCCTGAACGGCGGGAACGACGACATCTGGGAGATCGACGACATCATCGAGCAGTCCCCGTGCGTCAGCTTCGGCGAGGCCAAGGTGATCGACATCGGCGGCTTCTACCTCGCCTCGATGGGCTGGACCAACCCGACGCCGTGGAACACGTTCCGGGAGGCCCCGGAGGACGTGCTCGCCACCAAGATCGACGCCGTGGTCTCGCAGATCCCCGACATGGAGCGGGCGATCTTCAACTTCCACGCGCCGCCCTACGGTACCGGGCTCGACGAGGCGCCCGCGCTGGACGAGACCCTGCGGCCGACTCATGGCGGCGCGGTGATGAAGCCGGTGGGCTCGACCGCGGTGCGGGCGGCCCTCCTCAAGTACCAGCCGATGCTGTCGGTGCACGGGCACATCCACGAGAGCAAAGGGGTCAAGAAGCTCGGCCGGACCCTCGCGATGAACCCGGGCAGCTCCTATACCGACGGCGTGCTGCAGGGCGCCGTTCTGGACCTGAACGAGAAGAAGGGAAAGGTCACCAGGTACATTCTCGTGAACGGCTGAGGTGAGGGCGTCCGGGCTGCCCCGGCCCTTCCCGCGGGCCGGGCCGTTCGGTGATCATGTTGCCAGACTCTCACGTTCTGAGACTCTAGCCAGCGGAAAGCGCACAGGGTAAGCCCTTAACGGCAAGGACCATAGTCCCAGAGGCCCCTAAGGCCTATATTGCCTAGCTAGTACGAACGCACACAGATGTAGTCTTCCCACCCTCGTCCCGCTCGCCCGTCCGACCCGATCGGCTCCATCAACCCCCCAATCACCCCAATCGGGATAAAACGGACAAATTACGAATACCGGAGGATACATATGACGGCAGGAGCACTCGGAGAAGAGAGACCGACTCTCTTCCTCCGCAAGGCGACCGGCCTGGTACGCGGCTGGTCTGTCCGGGACTCGCTGATCTACGCCTGCCTGGCGACCAACTTCGTGACGCTCGGCCTCTACGAGTTCACCTTCGCCGGGCCGGCGTTCCCGAAGGGCCAGCTGATCACGTCGGTGATCATCTCGGGAATCTGGGTCTCGTTCCTGGTGATCGCCTACACCGGGCTCGTCGTCACGATCCCGCGGGCCGGCGGCGATTACGTCTGGCAGACCAGGATCCTGGGCAGCGGCATCGGCTTCGTGATGGCCGTGACCGGCTGGTGGTTCATTCTCTGGCTATGGGCGCCGATCTACGGCAACATCTTGGCGGTGCAGCTGTTCCAGCCGCTGTGGGCGACACTCAAGTGGACCTGGCCGACCGGGGGGGCGGCGTGGTTCGGCACGCACAACGGGATCTTCGTCGTGACGCTGATCACGATCGGGCTGGCCGGCGTCCTGGTCTCCATCGGCATGGCCGGGTACGCGAAGGTCCAGCGCTGGTGCTTCATCGGCGGCCTGCTCGGCTTCGCCGTCATCGTGATCCTGCTGCTGATCAACTCGCACGCCGACTTCGTCGCCGCGTTCAACCGGGAAGGGCAGAACCTGTTCGGCGTCAAGAACGCCTACGCGGCCACTAACCACGCGGCCGCCAAGGCCGGTTACACCACGTCGCCGCTCGGCTTCGGCCCGCTCGGGCCGACGATGCTGCTCGTCCCGGCGATGATGTTCTTCCTCCTGTGGCCGAACTGGGGCACCACCTTGTACGGCGAGGTCCGCGGCGCGAGCGACTTCAGGCGGGTGTTCATGGGCATGTTCATCGGCCTGTGGCTCACGGTCATCCTGACCGTCATCTGCCTGCTGCTGATCGCCAAGACCTTCGGCTGGGACTTCTACCAGAACCTCAACTCGCTGGACTACAATCTCACCCCGCAGTTCGGCATCTGGCCGTACCCGTTCATGTTCACCGCCTGGCTGGTGCATAACACCGCGTTCCAGGTAATCCTGATCCTGGTGCTCAGCCTGTGGTTCTTCGGCTGGGTGGGAACCCTGTTCCTGTCCTCGACCCGGGTCATCTTCGCCGCCGCGTTCGACCGCGTGCTCCCCGACCGGGCGGCTGAGGTCTCGGAGAAGCGCAGGGTGCCGTTCTATTCGCTGATCCTGATGCTGCTGCCCGCCGTCGGGCTGGCGGCGTTGTACGCGTACAACAGCACATTCCACAACTACGTCCTGGACGCCACGCTGGTCATCGCGGTGACGTACCTGTTCAGCGCGATCGCGGTGGTCATCCTGCCGCTGCGCAAGCCGGACCTGTGGTACGCCTCCCCGGCCAGCAAGGTCAAGCTGTTCGGCGTGCCGATCGTGCCGGTGGCCGGGGTGGTGACGATCGCGCTGCTCGTGTACTGCCTCATCGAGTGGCTGTCTAACAGCCTGTACTTCGTGAACAATGCGTCCTCCCTCATCTACATGGGCGCGAACTACGTGCTCGCCATCGTCATCTTCGTGGGCGCCCGCATCATCCGCAACCGCCAGGGCATCGACCTGTCCCTGATCAACAAGGAAATCCCCGTCGAGTAGCGCTCGGTTTTCATGATCGCGAAGGCTTTGGTACCGGTACCGGTACCAAAGCCTTCGCGATCACGCTTAGATGAGGCGCATGAGCGAGCTGGGCGGGCGGACGTTCCTGGTGACCGGGGGCAACACCGGGATCGGGCGGGCCACGGCGGCCGGGCTGGCCGAACGGGGCGGGCGCGTGTGGATCACGGCCAGGTCCCCGGCCAAGGGCGAGGCGGCGGTGGCCGGGATCAAGGCCGAGACCGGCAGCGATTCGGTCTGGTTCCTGCCGCTGGACCTGGCCGACCTGGAGTCGGTGCGGGCGTGCGCCTCGGCGTTCCTGGCCCTCGGTGAGCCGCTGCACGTGCTGGTGAACAACGCCGGCGTCGGCGGGGCACGAGGGCTGACCAACCAGGGGTTCGAGGTTTCGTTCGGGATCAATCACCTCGGTCATTTCGCGCTGACCGACGCCCTGCTCGGCGGCCTGACCGCCAGCGCGCCGGCCCGGGTGGTGACGGTGGCCAGCGACGCTCACTACTCGGCTCAGGGCATCGACTTCGGCGCGCTGCGCCGGCCCACCCGCGGCATCACGGGATTGCGCGAGTACGCGGTCTCCAAGCTGTGCAACGTGCTGTTCACGCAGGAACTCGCCCGGCGCGTGGCGGGCACCGGGCTCACCACGTACGCGCTGCACCCGGGGGTGGTGGCCTCCGACATCTGGCGGCGGGTACCGTGGCCGGTCCGCCCGATCGTCACCAGGCGGATGCTGTCCACCACCGAAGGCGCTCAGACGTCCTTGTACTGCGCCACCTCGCCGGATGTGGCTGCGGACAGCGGGCTGTTCTACGACAAATGCGCGCAGCGGGCGCCGAGCCCGGTGGCGACGCCCGAGCTGGCCGCGGAGTTGTGGAAGCGCAGCGAGATGTGGGCCGATGATCCTGGTGCGGCATGATCGTCGCCGGTGATGGGCACCGTAGTGGGCAAGAAAACCCGCGTAGCGGTCATGACCATGGAAGCTGGGGGCATGGATCTTCCTATCAACCCGCCGGTGGCGCCGATGCTGGCCAAGCCGACCGGCGCGATCCCGGTCGGGGACTACGTATTCGAGCCGAAGTGGGACGGCTTCCGCTCGATCGTGTTCCGCGACGGCGACGAGGTCGAGATCGGCAGCCGGAACGAGCGGCCGATGACGCGCTACTTCCCCGAACTGGTGGCCGCGATCAAGGCCGAACTGCCGGAGCGGTGCGTGATCGACGGGGAGATCGTGATCCCCGATGCCGAGGGCAGGCGGCTGGACTTCGAGGCGCTGCAACTGCGCATCCACCCGGCGGCCAGCCGGGTCGAGCTGCTCTCGACCCAGACGCCGGGGCACTTCATCGCGTTCGACCTGCTCGCGCTGGGAGATTCCGACTACACGGAACGGCCGTTCGCCGAACGCCGGGCCGCGCTGGAGGGCGTCCTGGCCGCGGCAGGCTCCTCCATCCACCTGACCCCGACGACCACCGACCGCGCGGTCGCCGCCGGCTGGTTCAGCCAGTTCGAGGGCGCGGGCCTGGACGGGCTGATCGCCAAGCCGGCCGGCGGGATCTACGAGCCGGACCGGCGAGTGATGCTGAAGGTCAAGCACGAGCGCACCGCGGACTGCGTGGTGGCCGGCTACCGGGTCCACAAGAGCGGGGAGGATCGCATCGGGTCGCTGCTGCTCGGCCTGTACACCGAGGACGGCAGGCTGGCCAGCGTCGGCGTGATCGGCGCCTTCCCGATGGAGCGGCGCAAGGAGCTGTTCGACGAACTGCAGCCGCTGGTCACCACCTTCGAGGCGCACCCGTGGAACTGGGCGCAGCACCAGGCCGGCCAGCGGACCCCGCGGGCGGCCATGGCCAGCCGGTGGAACGCGGACAAGGACCTGTCGTTCATCCCCATGCGCCCGGAGCGCGTGGTCGAGGTCCGGTACGACCACATGGAGGGCCCGCGGTTCCGGCATACGGCGCAGTTCGTCCGCTGGCGCCCGGACCGCGAGCCGCGCTCGTGCACTTACGCGCAGCTGGAGGAGCCGGTCAGCTTCGACCTCGCCGAGATCCTGCGGGGCCATTCTTCAGGGACACAGCATGGCTGAGCCGAAGCTGGTGCTGGAGCTGGCGGGCCGCGAGGTCGCGATCAGCAATCCGAGCAAGGTGTTCTTCCCCCGGGCCGGGATCACCAAGCTGGACATGGTGCGCTACTACCTGGCCGTGGCGCCGGGGGCGCTCGGCGGCGTCCGCGGGCGGCCGATGGCGCTGAAGCGGTTCGTGAACGGCGCCGAGAGCGAGCCGTTCTTCCAGAAACGGGCGCCGGAGAAGCGGCCGGACTGGATCGGTACCGTCGAGCTCCGCTTCCCCTCCGGCCGCACCGCGGACGAGGTAGTGGTCACCGACGAGGCCGCGCTGGCCTGGGTGATCAACCTCGGCTGCATCGACCTGAACCCGCACCCGGTGCGCGTCGATGACCTGGACCACCCGGACGAACTCCGGGTCGACCTGGACCCCGTACCTGGGGTGGAATGGCCGCAGATCAGGGACGTGGCCCTGGTGGCCGCCGGCGTGCTGGCGGATTTCGGGCTGACCGGCTGGCCGAAGACCTCCGGGTCACGCGGCATGCACATCTATGCCCGGATCCAGCCGCGCTGGGAGTTCGGCGAGGTGCGGCGCGCGGCGGTGTCGGTGGCGCGGGAGATCGAGCGGCGGGCGCCCGAGCTGGCCACGTCCAAGTGGTGGAAGGAAGAGCGGCACGGCGTCTTCGTGGACTACAACCAGAACGCCAAGGACCGCACGGTGGCGTCCGCCTACTCCCTCCGGCCGGTCCCCGACGTCCGGGTATCCACGCCGCTGACCTGGGCGGAAGTGCCGTCCTGCGATCCGGCGGAGTACACCATCGGCACCGTCCCGGCGCGGTTCGCGCGGATCGGCGACCCCTGGGCGGAGATGGACGAGGCGGCCGGGTCGCTGGACGGGCTGCTTGAGCTGGCCGCCAGGGACGAGGCGGCGGGGCTGCCCGACGCGCCGTGGCCGCCGCACTATGAAAAGCAGTCGGGTGAGGCGCCCCGGGTCCAGCCGTCGAAACGGCGTAGTGGCGGCTCGGCAGGCACCGGCCGTCGGCAGAGCACCATGCCGCTGATCGAGGTCGCGCGCGCGGCCAGCAAGGACGAGGCGATGGCCGGCCTGGAACGCTGGAAGGCCAGGCACGCCGCGGTGTGGCCGAAGCTCGAGCCGGCCGACGTCCTGGTCGACTCGATGCGCGGCCGCAGCTCGAGCTGGTACCGGATCCGGCTCAACCTGCAGCACGTCCCGGAGGCCGAACGGCCGCCGCAGGAACCGCTGGAAGTCGACTACGACCCCTGGCAAGGGTTCCGGCCTTAGCCAGCCCCGCCCTCAGCCGACATCGACCCAGTCCAGGGTGCGCTGGACGGCCTTGCGCCAGCCGGCGTAGCCGTCCGCGCGGCGGTCCGGCGTCCACGACGGCCCCCAGCGCTTCGACTCGTGCCAGTTGGCGCGCAGCTCGGCGGTATCCCGCCAGAATCCGGTGGCCAGCCCGGCCGCGTACGCGGCACCGAGCGCGGTGGTCTCGGCGACCACCGGGCGGCTCACCGGCACGCCGAGGATGTCGGCCTGCAGTTGCATGCACAGGTTGTTGGCGGTCACCCCGCCGTCCACCTTGAGCACCTCCAGGCGCACGCCGGAATCCTGCTCCATCGCCTCGACCACGTCCCTGGTCTGGTAGGCAATGGCCTCCAGAGTGGCGCGGGCCAGGTGCGCGCTGGTGTGGAACCTGGACAGCCCGACGATCGCGCCGCGCGCGTCGGCTCGCCAGTACGGCGCGAACAACCCGGAGAAGGCCGGCACGAAGTAGACGCCGCCGGTGTCGTCGACCTGGCCGGCGAGCACCTCGCTCTGGGCCGCGCTGCCGATGATGCCGAGCTGGTCGCGGAGCCACTGCACGGCGGCGCCGGTCACCGCGATCGATCCCTCGAGCGCGTAGACGGCGGGCTCCGCGCCGAACTTGTAGCACACCGTGGTGAGCAGCCCGCTCTTCGAGCGAACGATGTCCGTCCCGGTGTTCAACAGCAGGAAGTTCCCCGTGCCGTAGGTGTTCTTGGCCTCGCCGGGAGCCAGGCAGACCTGCCCGACGGTGGCGGCCTGCTGGTCGCCGAGGGCGCCGGTGATCGGCAGCGGGCCGCCGAACGGACCCTGGGGCGACGTCATCCCGTAGGGTTCGGGCGTCGACGACGGCAGGATCCGGGGCAGCATCTGCCGCGGGACCGCGAAGAAGCCGAGCAGCTCGTCGTCCCAGTCGAGCGTCTGAAGGTTCATCAGCATGGTGCGGCTGGCGTTGGTGACGTCGGTGACATGGACGCCGCCCGAGACGCCGCCGGTGAGGTTCCACAGCAGCCAGGTGTCCACCGTGCCGAAGATGGCGTCGCCCCGCTCGGCGTCCGCCCGCAGGCCGTCGATGCTGGCGAGCATCCACTGCAGCTTGCCGCCGGAAAAGTAGGTGGCGGGCGGCAGCCCGGTCTTGTGCCTGATCACGTCGCCGCGGCCGTCCCGCTCCAGGGCGGCGGCGATACGGTCGGTCCTGGTGTCCTGCCACACGATCGCGTTACCGTACGAGCGCCCGGTGCGCCGGTTCCACACCAGCGTGGTTTCCCGCTGGTTGGTCAGGCCGAGGGCGGCCAGGTCGGACGGGCGCAGGTCCTTGGCGTTCAGCACGGTCATGATGACGGCGCTGGTGCGTTCCCAGATCTCGATCGGGTTGTGCTCCACCCAGCCGGGCCGGGGCATGATCTGCGTGTGCTCGAGCTGGTGCCTGGCCACTTCGGCGCCGGAATGGTCGAAGACCATGAACCTCGTGCTCGTGGTGCCCTGATCGATGGCCCCGACGAAATCGGCCACTCCGTCTCCCTTAAACGGCGGTTCACCGCCATGTCATAGTTTGCGGGTAGGTTGACGACGTACATACTGTAGAACTGCGACCATAGCGAAATCTGGGGGATGGGTGATGGCGAGTAACGGCGCTCTCGACGCCCGCGACCGTGGCGCGATGCTCAGCCGGCTGGGGACCGAGCGGTTCGACGTCCTGGTCATCGGCGGCGGCATCACGGGCGCGGGGGCTGCCCTGGACGCCGCGTCCCGAGGGCTTCGGGTGGCCCTGGTCGAGGCGCGCGACCTGGCCTCGGGCACCTCCAGCCGGTCGAGCAAGCTCATCCACGGTGGCCTGCGATACCTGGAGCAGTTCGACTTCAAGCTCGTCTACGAGGCCCTGCGGGAACGTGACCTGCTCGTGTCCAAGCTCGCCCCGCACCTGGTCAAGCCGGTTTCCTTCATGTACCCGCTGTACAAGAAGGTGGTCGAGCGTCCCTACGTCGGGGCGGGCCTGGTCCTGTACGACGCGATGGAGGGACCCCGCAGGCCAGTACCGCATCACCGGCACCTGACCGCCCGCGGCGCGCTGAAACGCGCCCCGGCGCTGTCCCCCGACCGGCTCGCGGGCGCCATGCTGTACTACGACGCGCAGGTCGACGACGCGCGGCATACGCTTACCGTGGCCCGCACGGCGGCGGCGCACAGCGCGCTCGTCGCTACCCGGGTCAGCGCGGTCGGGCTACCGCGCAGCCCGGACGGGGCGCGGGTGACCGGCGCCCGGGTGCGCGATGAGGAGTCCGGGCGCGAGGTCACCGTGACGGCGGAGGCCGTGGTGGTCTGCGCCGGGGTGTGGACCGATCTGGTGCACGAGCTGGCGGGCGTGCAGGCCGGCTACCGGGTCCGGATGTCCAAGGGCGTGCACATCGTGGTGCCGCGGGCGGCGGTGGACTCGAACACCGGGATGATCCTGCGGACCGAGAAGAGTGTGCTGTTCTTCATCCCGTGGGCGGAGCACTGGATCGTCGGCACGACCGACACCGACTGGTCCGGCGACCGGGCCGAGCCGACCGCGACCGAAGAGGACATCGAGTACATCCTGGCCGCCGCGAACCGGGTCCTGGCGCATCCGCTGACCCGAGCCGATGTCATCGCGGTCTACGCCGGCCTGCGGCCGCTGGTGGATCCCCGCGAGAGCAACGGCTCCAAGCCCACCACCAAGCTGTCCAGGGAACACGTGGTCGACGTGCCGGTGCCCGGGCTGGCTAGCATCGCGGGCGGCAAGTTCACGACCTACCGGCTGATGGCGCGCGACGTGGTGGACGCCGCGGTGGCCGACTTCGACCGCGAGGTACCCGGGTCCGTCACCGACCAGGTGCCGCTGCTGGGGGCGGACGGCCTGGCCGCGGTCCAGCCCGCCGCGGGGCGGCTGGCCGAGGACTACGGCGTGACCCGCGCGGCGGTGGAGCACCTGCTGGGCCGGTACGGGACGCTCGCCGAAGAAGTGCTGAAGATGATCGGGGCCGACACCGGGCTGGCCCGCCCGCTGGCCGAGGGTCATCCGTACCTGCGGGCGGAGGTCGCGTACGCGGTCACCCACGAGGACGCCCTGCACGTGGAGGACGTGCTGATGCGGCGGACGCGCCTGTTCATCGAGTCGGCCGACGCGGGCGCTGCGGCGGCGGCGGAGGTGAGCACGATCATGGGCCGGCTGCTCGGCTGGAGCCGGCGCAGGCGCGCCGCCGAGACGCGCCGGTATCTCGACCTGGTCGAGGCCGAGCAGACCATGATGGCCATCGATCCCGGCCCGGCGCCTGACTCGGCGCCTGACCGGGCCCTGGCCGCGGTGAGATGAATTCGCCGGGTTCCAGGCGGCTGCTGACCTTCCGGCTGGACCAAGAGCAAAGGCAGCGGCTCAGGGCGCGCCTGGCCCGCGAGGGCCGGACGATGTCCGAAGTGGTGACGCACGGGCTGCGTCAGTACGTGCAGGCAGTGTTGGCCCGGGGGGACGACCCCCCGGAACCCCCCGCTGTTCCTCCCGGGGGGACCCATCCCCCCGGACCCCCCTTGGGAGGGGCTCTCCGCCCCCCCGTACCCCCCCGACTGGTGCTGCCCGAGCGGATCGCGGCCCGCCTGCGCGAGCTCCGCCGCTCCGGGCGCAGCGAGCTGCTGTCCGCGACGCTGGCCGCGCTGAACGAAGCCGGCTGGCCGCTGCGCCCGCTCGCCGAAGCGCTCGGCATCAGCCGGCAGGCGGTGCAGGCACGCGTCCGCCGCCGGGCTCCGGCCCAGCTCCAGGAAGCGGAGCTCCGCGAGCACATAGTGACCTGTGAGCCGCCGCCGCCGTTCCCGCAACGGCGGGTGGCCAGCACGGCCGGCCTGCGACCGCACCTGACCATCAAGATCGACCACACGCTGCGCGCGTCCGCGCACCGGGCGGCGGCTGATGAGGGCAGCTCGCTCACCCAGGTGGTGGAGGCCATCCTGGACGGCTACCTCAGGCAGGGCATGGCGGACGGGGATCAGGCCTCCCGGCCGGCCAGCCGCTCCCGGTAGAGCCGCTCACGGTAGGCCGCCACGTGCTGCCGGTTGCCGCAATTGCCGGTATCGCAGTATCGACGGGAGCGGTTCCTGGACAGGTCGACGAAGACCGCCTGGCAATCCGGCGCCTCGCAGCGGCGGAGCCGGTCCGCCTCGCCCAGCCGGACCAGGTCGGCGAGGGCGAAGCCGGCCTGGGCGGCGATGCGGTGCTGGAGTGCGGCGTTGTGACCGGTGACGTGCAGGTGCCAGCCCCAGCCGCCGCCGTGATCCACCAGCCGGGGCCGGGCGCCTGAATCGCAGAGCAGCTCGTTGACCAGGTTCGCGAGGTCTTCGGGAGCCTTGGCCTGCCAGACGGCGCGCAGCCGCGGCCGCAGGGCCAGGACCGCGTCCAGGTCAGCGGCGGTGGCCTGCCGCCGCGGCTCGACCAGGTGCTTGTCGAGGAACATCTCCAGAGCCCCGACATCAGCCAGCACCTCGTCGGTCAGCTCATCGGAATTGACCAGGTCCGCGGCGAGCAGCAGGGCGGCCGTCGTGTCATGAGCAAATACCACGTTGACTCCTGACAAGAACGTACGTTATTGTCATCACCATAACCTATCTTTGGTCATGACACCGGAGGGCGTTGCTGGTGCAGGTCAGGACGATGCCGCCGGTGGCGGCGGCCACGGCCGGAGCGGCCTGCATCTCGAGTTCGGCCGTGCTGATGCGGCTGGCCGCGACCTCGGCCAGCATCACGGCGCTCGGCCGGTGCGCGTTCGCCTTGCCTGTACTCGGCGCCCTGACGCTGCTCGAGCGCAGGCGCGGGGCGCCGCCGATGCCGTCGCGCAGCCGCTGGCTGGCCCGCCTCGCCGGAGTGTTCCTGGCCGCCGACCTCATCTTGTGGAGCCATGCGATCACCGCGATCGGCGCCGGGCTCGGTACCGTGGTGACCAACCTCCAGGTGCTCATCATCTCGCTGCTGGCATGGCTGATCCTCGGCGAGCGTCCTGGCCGGTCCCTGCTGCTGGCGTCCCCGGTCATGCTCGCAGGCCTGGTCCTGGTGGCCGGCCTCGCCGACGTGGGCGGGACGCATGCCTACGGCACCGATCCGGGCCTCGGCGTGGTGTACGGCGTCGGCGTCGCCGTCCTCTACGCCATCTACATCCTGATGCTGCGCCAGGCCACCTCGTCCCCCGGCGCCCGGACGGCCGTGGCCGCCTCGCTCTTCGAGGCGACGGTCGGCGCGACAGCCGGGTCGGCGGTGCTCGGGTTGGGCTTGCACGACTTCCAGCTCGGGCCTGCCTGGCCGACGCTCGGCTGGCTCGCGCTGCTCGCCCTGACCTCGCAGGTCGTCGGCTGGCTGCTGATCACCGTGTCCATGCCGCAGCTGCCCGCGGGGATGATCGGCGCGCTGCTGCTGGTCCAGCCGGCCGGGTCGGTCGCGCTCAGCTACCTGATCCTGGGTGAGCGGCCCTCGGTGCTCCAGCTGCTCGGTGTGGCGCTCGTGCTGACGGGAGTGCTCGTCGCCGTCGGCGGGAGGGCCACGAAGACGTCCGATCCCGAGCCCACCTACGTGCGGCGCAGCACGAGGATCATGCGCCACGCGTCGGCCGCGTCGACGGGCAAGTCCGAGTCGAAGTCGCCGTAGCAGGCCACGACGGTGAACCCGCCGGCCAGCCGGATGGCGGCGGTCAGTTCGGTCGCAGTCCAGAACCGGTTCGGCACGACATCGGTGACCGTCCGAACCGGGCCGCCGCGCTTGTGGTAGGTGACGCTGACGTGCTCCCTGGTGATCTGCGTGACCGGATCGATCTGGTCTTGCGCGCCCCAGCGTACGCTGACCGTGCCGCCGCCGACTTCGGTGCTCCACTCACTGCTGGTCCGGCGCTCGGCGGCGAAGTAGTCCGCGGGATGCGCGAGCTCCATGATGTACAGGCCATCCCGGTCGAGGTGACCCGCCACCGAGGCCAGATGGCGGAGCATGTCGTCGAGCGACATCAGGTGGCACAGCGAGTTGAGCATCGTGACCGCGAGGTCGAAACTGCCGGGCAGGCTGAAGTCCCGCATGTCGGCCTGCACCACGGTCAGCTGGGTCCCGGCCGCCTCCGCCAGCTCGCGCGCCCGCGCGCACATCGCCGGGCTAAGGTCGAGCGCGGTGGCCACGAGCCCGCGGCACGCCAGGTTACGAGCGTGCGCTGCCGGACCAGCGGCGAGCTCGAGAACCGACCGCGGCGGGCCGGAATCCGGCGCCCGGTGCCGACCGGACCACCGCAGCAGCGCGTCCACTTCGGCACGAAGGTCACGATAGGCAGATGCGGCCTCATAGAACTCAGGCTCGTCATATATTCCGGGCACCCGACCATGATGCCCGACGCCATTGCCTCGACGAGACCACATCGGGTCGCCAGCTAACAGGCAGGGTCGATCTGACCGTGCAAACTAACGTGCACTAGCCTCATGCATCGGCCTGCGGCAGACTGTCCGCATGATGACAGAGAGCCAGGCGCTGGAGACCCTGACGCGCGAGGACCCGGAAGCCGCCGGCGACGCGAAGGCCGCCCTGGCCTGGCTGACCGGCGACGAGGGCCTGGAGGCGATCTCGCTGCTGCGCCTGCAGGAGTTTCTCTGGTACGCGCTCCCGGTGAAGTGGCCGATGTCAACGTCGGGCCGGCTCGGCGTGGCGAAGGCCCTCGGCCGCCTGTTCCTGCTCGCGGGCCTGGACCGGTACGCGGGGGTATGTTCCTCGGCGGGCACCGAGAAGATCATCACCGCGTACGCGGACGGGCACGAGGAGGGGATCGCCGCATACACCGAGGCCATCGAGGAGTCGAACGCGGCGCCGCCGGACACCGAGTTGCTCGCCTGGGGTTCGGTCATGGGATCACACGAGCGCGCCGCCTACGACGCCTGCGCGGCCGCCCTGGAACTCGCCTTCGCCTCCGGCGAGCTGAGCGTCGGCGCCCGCGGCTGGCGCACCAAGCGGGTGGACATCGTCAACCGCTGGCTGACCGGCCGTCCCGAGATATCGGCGTGCCCGCCCGCCGACAGTGGCGCGCCCGGGAACGACACCTGGCTGAGCCGCATCAGCGCCGAACGCATCGACGCGTGGGCGCACGGCCGGCCGGGCGAACGGTCACGGCTGGCCCGCGGCTTGATCCCGCGGCTGCTCGAGCCGCCCGCGGTCCCCGACGACCCGCTGCCCACGCTGGGCTGGCTGCTCAGTCGCGCCGGCGAGGGCCTGCGGCTCACCGCCCGGCATTACATCGCGCCCGCGCTGGTCACCGAGGCGGTCGACACGTTCGGCTGGCGTGATCAGCTCGTCGGCACGCTACGCCAGGAACTCGACGTGTTCCCGCTGCACACGCTGCGCGGCATGGCGCAGACCGAGATGCGGGCCATCCGCCGCATCCACACCAGCCTGGTGCTCACCAAGACGGGCAAGCTCATGACCGCAGACCCCGCCGCCAGGTGGCATATTGGCACGGCAGCGCTGATCGGCCCTGACGACGGCCCGCAGCCGGACTTCTCCGTGGCGGTGCGCGAGGCCGCGTTGCTAGTCATCTTGACCAGCAGGCCAACCGGGTACGACGAGCTGACCAGGCTGCTGACCGACATCCACGGCGTAGAAGGCTGGGCGGCGGGGGCTGGTACCGGACGGTCCAGTAGCGGGCAGCATAGTAGCGGGCTGGCCAGCGCCGTGCGCACCGAGCTTTATACGCTGCGGCACCGGCTGTGGGCCCTGCACCTACTCGGCGACGAACGCGGCTTCAGCGCGCCGCTATCGCTGACCGAGACCGGAGTCGCGGCGGCGCTGTCCGCCCTGCTCGCCCGGGCCCTGCGTCCCCGCCACCATGTAGGTCTCGGGTAACGACGCCCAGGTCAGCGGGAAATAGCCGGTGTAGTTCTCGGCTAGCGTGGTGGCGGCCGCGCGGGACGAGATGACGTAGCGTAGCTGAGAGAGCTGCAGAGCGGCCCCGAACTGGTCCGCGTACGGGTCCACGTGCAGCATGGACGTCATCCACCAGGAAAAATGGGTGGCTCGCCAGACCCGGTCCAGGCAGGTATCCGAGTACGCGTCGGCCAGCCCGGGCTGCCCGTCCTTGAGCAGGCTCGTCAGGGCCGTGGCCAGGGCGGTCACGTCGGCAAGGGCCAGGTTGAGACCCTTGGCCCCGGTGGGCGGCACGATGTGCGCGGCGTCACCCGCCAGGAACAGCCGGCGGTAGCGCATGGGCGAGGCCACGAAGCTGCGCATCGGCGAGATGGCCTTCTCCGTGATCGGGCCTTCCTTCAGGTCCCAGCCCGGCACGTCAAGCCGGTGCCGCAGCTCGGCCCAGATCCTGTCGTCGGACCACCGTTCGATCTTCTCGTCGGCCAGCACCTGCAGGTAAAGCCGGCTGACCTGCGGTGTCCGCATGGTGTGCAGCGCGAAGCCGTCCTCGTGACGGGCGTAGATAAGCTCGTCGGTGGACGGCGGCACCGTGGCCAGGATGCCGAGCCAGGAGTACGGATATTCGCGTTCGGCCACCGTCACCAGGCCGGAGGGCATCGAATCGCGGCAGATGCCGTGAAATCCGTCGCAGCCGACGATAGCGTCGCAGGTGACTTCGTGCCGGGTTCCCGACGAGTCGGTGTACCGGAGTACGGGCCGGTCGGTATCGAGCTGGCCGACCTCGGTATCCGACACATCGAACTCGATCACGGCCCCGGCCGCTAGCCTGGCCTGGATCAGGTCCTTGACGATCTCGGTCTGTGCGTAGATCGTCACCCAGCGGCCGCCGGTCAGGTCACGGAAATCGAGGTGGTGCCGCTCGCCATCGAACTGCAGGTAGATTCCGCCGTGTTCGAGGCCCTCGGCGTCCATCCGGCTGCCGAGGCCGACCGCGCGGAGCAGTTCGACCGTGCCGGCCTCGAGCAGGCCGGCCCGCTGCCGCACCTCGCAGTAGGCCCGGCTACGGTTCTCCACCACGATCGAGTCGATGCCCCGCAGGGCCAGCAGGTGGGAGAGCAGCAGGCCGGCGGGCCCGGCCCCCACGATGCCAACCTGGGTACGTGAGCTGACTGTCATCGCTTTCCAAGGTTAGCCGCAGCGCCGCGTGTACGTAAGACGAACGACAGTTCAGAAAGCGAACGCATGCGGCCCGGTCTATGATGTCATCGACCGAGGCAGGAGGCGCCTGCATTGACTGACAACCAGGACCAAGGTCATGACGGGGACTTCGTCCAGTCACTTGAGCGCGGCCTGTCCGTGATCCGGGCCTTCGACGCGGAGCACCCGAAGCTGACCCTAAGCGAGGTAGCCGCGAGTACCGGCCTTAGCCGGGCCGCCGCCCGGAGGTTCCTGCGCACGCTGGTCCAGCTCGGTTACATGCGCAGCGACGGGAGCCGGTTCGCGCTCCGGCCCAAAATCCTCGAACTGGGCTACGCGTACCTGTCCAGCCTGACCCTGCCCGAGGTGGCCATGCCGCACCTGGAGCAGCTCGTGGAGCAGGTGCGTGAGTCCTCGTCGGTGTCCGAGCTTGACGGGGACGACGTGATCTACATCGCCCGCGTACCGACCAAGCGGATCATGACCGTGACGATCAGCGTCGGGACCAGGTTCCCGGCCTACGCGACCTCGATGGGCCGGGTGCTGCTGGCCGCGCAGCCCGACGAACGACTCGACGAGTACCTGGGATCGGCCAGCTTGCGCGGCCTCACCGGGCACACCATCACCAGCGCGACCGCGCTCCGGCGCGAGCTGCGGAAGATCCGGGCTCAGGGCTGGGCCCTGGTCGACCAGGAGCTCGAGGAGGGGCTGCGGTCTATCGCGGCGCCGATCCGCGACGCCGACGGCCAGGTCATCGCGGCCATCAACGTCTCCACCCACGCGGGCCGGCGGACCCTGAACAGGATCGTGGACGAACTACTGCAGCCGCTGCTCGCCACCGCCCGCCGCATCGAGCTTGACCTGGCCCGCTCCCACGCGTCGGCCCGCGCCCGCCCGGACGCCTGATCATTCCGCCTTCGCCATTGCCGGGGCTAGGGCGCGCCTGGGGGAGCACATGGCCTTCTTAACGGCGTTTCCCCAGAGGTACTTCCCTCGATCAACGGGCGGCCGCGACCCGCCCCGCTGACCAGGACCCGGGTCGCGGTGGTGCCGCTGACCGAGATCCAGGCGACCGACGGTCACGCGAAACGCGTCATCGAGCGGATGACGGTGCCACACTAGCTTCCTATGCGTACGCTCGTCATCGACCATCCCTTGGTTACCCACAAGCTCACCGCCCTGCGCGACGCCGCCACCGACACTGCGACCTTCCGCAGCCTGACGGCCGAACTGGTGACCTTGCTCGCCTACGAGGCGACCCGTGAGATGCGGGCACAGCCCGTGTCCGTCACCACACCGGTGGGCATCGCGCGCGGCGTCAAACTGGCCCGCCCGGTGCCGCTCATCGTACCGGTGCTGCGGGCCGGCATCGGCATGCTCGACGGCATGACCCGGCTGCTGCCGATGGCCGACGTTGGCTTCGTCGGGTTGCGCCGAGACGAGGAGTCGCTGGTCGCATCGACCTACGCGGACCGACTGCCCGCCGACCTGACCGGCCGGGACACGTTCGTGCTTGACCCGATGCTGGCCACCGGCGGAACGCTGGCCACGGTCATCAAGATGCTCACCAATCGCGGCGCCGCGTCCGTGACCGCGATCTGCCTGCTCGCCGCGCCCGAGGGCCTGCGGCATGTCGAGGAAGCGTTCGCGGGGGACAGCACCGACGAGCCCTCGGTGCGGGTGGTGACCGCGGCCGTCGATGAACGACTGAACGACCGGGGGTTCATCGTGCCCGGGCTCGGCGACGCGGGCGACCGCCTGTTCGGCAAGATCTAGCTAAATCGGGCCCAGCTAATCGGGCCCAGCTAATCGGGCCCAGCCAATCGGGCAGGGCACCGGGCTCTGGCGCGGCACCACCGCGGCGTCGCCTGAACTGCGGACTGGCCCCCCCACGTCCACAGTGGGCGATGCCTTACCGCCGAGCCCAGCACCCTGCCACTTGTAGCTAATCAGGACTTACCTACCCACGGGTACCCCCGAGTCCGGGGTTACACCGAGTCCGCCGGGCGGCCAGAATCCGGCCTAGACTAACCAGATCGCGCTCCGTCAGGGCTTATCGCAGGCAGGAAACGATGCCACTGAGTACCCACGTCAGCACGGCGTCGGGCCAGAAGAGGCTGCTCGCCGAGGGCAGTCGGCTGGTCTTCGGCCGGGGCCCCGAGGTAGACCTGATCGTCGCGGCCGGCCGGGGGCTTTCCCGGCGGGCCGGCGTAGTGACCGTACTGGCGGCCGGCGCCTGGATCGCAAACATCAGCCGCACCCACGCGCTGTACGTCGAGGGCGACGGTTACCAGGTCCGGCTGCCGCGAATGGAAGACGACGGCGAGCCCGCTAACGGCTGGTTCGTCCGCACCGGCACGGCCTTGGTCGGCTCGCGTGCCATGCTCGACGAAGGGCAGTCACTAGTCGTGACGGTCACGCTCCAGTCCGCGGAGGCCGACGTGGCGCTCGGGGCCGGGCGGGCGGATGAAGCCGCGCTCGCCGGAGCCGTGCTCGCGGGCAGCGGACTAGCTGACGAGGCGGAGCGGACCGATGCGGTCGATCTGGTCAACGGATCCGGTCAGACCGAGATGGAGGACGCCGAGCCGGCCGGTGCCGGCACGCTGCTGCCGTTCTACCTGGACCCGATGACGAAGCTCTTCCTGGTCGCGCTGATCTGGTGCCGGCCGTGGCTGGTCGATCCGAGCGCCACCAGGCCGCTGCCGCGCACGCCGGAAATCGCGCGCGGAGCCCTGGAGGTCACCGGCGCCTATCACGAGCTGGAACGGTTCGATGCCGACCCGGAGTACCGCGACCTGCTTGCGGCCCGCGTGGCCGAGCACATCAAGGTGCTGCGGCGCAAGATCGCCGACCGCGGGCTGGCGGCCGCCGACGTCCGGCTCTCGGACGAGGTCGCCGTCCGGATCCTGATCGAGCACGGGATCATCACCGCCGCTGACCTGAGCCGGCTGGACGACCCGGCCTGGCGCTCCCGCCAGGAAGACCTGTGGTGGACCCAGGGCTGACCGTCAGCCGGCTGACGGCACCCGCGACGGGATCACCATGAAGTACGTCTGGCTCATGCGCCCGTCGGATCCCGTCACGTTGACCGTGACCAGCCCCAGCTGCAGGTGACCGGAGTAGAGCTGCCTGACCGGCACCTTGAACGTCCCGTCCGGGCCGGCCACCGGCATGTCCGGCGACGTCACGCTGAAGATCAGCTTGTTCTGCGGGTCAATCTCGGAGACCGTGACCTTGAGGGACGTCCGGGGCGAGAAGCCGCTGCCCTGGACGACCCAGGCGTTATCTGCCGTGCCCTGACTCTGGTTCATCATGCACAGGTAGGGGCTGCTGCCGGAGTGGCCCGACGAACCGCACACGGTCTTCGGCGGCGGGGGCGGCCCGGCGCCGAGCACCGGGGACGACGGCGTGCCGGGGGAGCTCGAACTGCTGAGCGCGGCGCCGAGGATGACGCCGACCACGACCAGGGCCGCCCCGACGGAGGCCCATCCGGCCCAGGCCATGTGCGACCTGAGCCACCGCCGCCGGCCGGACCCGGGCGGAACCGTGGTGCGCGACCGGCCGTGATCGGCCTTGCGACGGCGGGCCGGCTTGTAGGAGGCGGGAAGTTCGGTGTACGAGGCGGAGGTGGCCTCGTCGCCGCGATCCTCGCCGAGGCCCGACCCGGGCCGGCCGGAGGCGGGGCTGCGCTGGCTCTCCCCTATCTGATGCTGGCCCACCTGATGCTGGCCCACCTGATGCTGGCCGGTCTTGTACTGGCCAATCAGGGCCATGGCCCGGTCCGGTAGGTAGGAGTGCTCTTCGTCCGGGCCGGCCTGGGCCTCGGTGAAGTCCCCGAGTTGGGCCAGCATCGCCGACGAGGTCGGGCGCTGCCTGGGCACGCGGGCCATGCAGGCGGTGATGAGCTCGGTGAGTTCACCGGGCAGGCCGGACAGGTCGGGTTCCTCGGTGGCCAGCCGGGCCAGCACGTCCATGACCGTGGTGCCCTGGTAGGGCGGGTGCCCGGTGGCCGCGAACAGCAGCGTCGCGCCGAGGGAGTACACATCGCTCGCCACCGACGCCTCATGGGTGTCCCTGGCCTGCTCGGGCGCCATGTACGCGGGCGTGCCGACGACTCCGCGCGAGGTGGTGCGGCCCATCCGCTCGGCCGCGCGGGCCACGCCGAAATCGATCACCCGCGGCCCGTCGGGGGCGACCAGGACGTTCGACGGTTTCAGGTCCCGGTGCACCAGGCCGGCCCCGTGGATCGACTGCAGCGCCTCCGCGCACCCGGCGGCCAGCCACCGCACGGTGGTCACCGGCAGCGGGCCGCAGGTCAGCACCAGCCGGGCCAGCGAGGGCGCCGGGACGTACGCCGTGGCCAGCCAGGGCAGGTCGGCCTCCGGGTCGGCCTCGACGACCGCGGCGGTGAAGACGCCGCTCACCTTCCGCGCGGCCGCGACCTCCTGCGCGAACCGGTGCCGGAAACCGGCTTCCTCGGCCAGCTCCACCTTGATCGTCTTGACCGCGACCAGCCGTCCCGCCGCCGAACGACCCAGGTACACCTGGCCCATCGACCCGGAGCCCAGACGGCCGAGTACCGTGTACGGCCCGATCCGCTCGGGATCCCACCGGCGCAGTGTTTCCCGGGTGGGCGGTGTTTCCCGGACAGGTGGTTCCTGTCCCGACTGCGGCATTATTTCGGCCCTACCCTGACCCAGGCCGCTCAGAACCGGTGGCCCGATTCCATCATGCCGAATTGTTCCGCCGATGGCAGCGCCTTCGTCCGGATTGTTACAGGTGTGGATGGAGAGAAACCGAGCCCGTTCGGGATAATTTTGGGTTTTATCCGGGGTGGTGCGCACCGAACATGCTGGCCGGGACCACCGCATCGCTCATCGCCCGGGCGGTGGCGAAGCCCGGCTTGATGACGGTGTTGATGAGGTGCAGCCGTTCGTCGAAACCCGCGAACGCGCTTTTCATCGCGTTTACCGTCAGCCATTCGATATCGGACCAGCCGTAGCCGAATTCGGTGGCCAGCCGGTGGAACTCCGAGCTCAGCGTGACCTGGCTCATCAGCCGGTTGTCGGTGTTCACCGTCACCCGGAACGACAGCTGGCGGAGCAGCCGGATCGGGTGCTCCGCGATCGACGGCGCCGCGCCGGTCTGGACGTTCGAG
>Ga0074046_10001606_pt1 | contig 20178 bp, 19 predicted proteins | sample BogForMeECP23OM3_FD_94441 | JGI IMG/M metagenome (GOLD analysis project Ga0074046, IMG submission 94441) | Bog forest soil microbial communities from Calvert Island, British Columbia, Canada - Bog Forest MetaG ECP23OM3 | ecosystem: Environmental > Terrestrial > Soil > Wetlands ... | reverse complement strand
GGCTGCCATTTGGGCCCGGTGCCGTGGCCGCGCAGGCCGGGGAGTTCCTGCCAGTTCTCACCGCCGTCAGTCGAGCAAAAGATGGCGGCGTCTTCTACGCCGGCGTAAACCATGTCGGGATCGGTGAGCGACGGCTCCAGATGCCACACGCGTTTAAATTCCCAGGGATGCTGCGTGCCGTCGTAGAACTGATGCGTCATAAGCGGTTTGCCGGTCTCGGCAGACGTGTCGTAAACGAACTTGTTGCTCGCGGCCTTCGGAGGACCCGGGGCGGGCGGTTCTCCCGGCGGCGTTCCGGGCTGATGCCAGGTTTTGCCGCCGTCATCCGAGCGTTGAATGATCTGCCCGAACCATCCGCTGGTTTGCGACGCATAGATGCGATTGGGATCGGCGGGCGATCCTTTCAGGTGATACATCTCCCAGCCCGCAAAATGAGGGCCGCTGACATCCCATTTTTCGCGCTTGCCGTCCGACTCTAGAATGAACGCGCCTTTGCGTGTACCGACCAGAACTCGAACTCTGCTCATACCGCTCCTTTCTTGCTTCATTCACCCCGATAGGCTCGCTGCAAACCTTCAATGTCAATCTTGGTCATTTGCAGCATGGCTCTAAAGACCCTCTGCGATTTCACCGGGTCCTTGTCCTGCATCAGTTCGATCAAAGCCCTCGGAACGATCTGCCAAGACACGCCAAATTTGTCTTTCAGCCATGCGCATTGCACTTCACTCCCCCCGGCGGAGAGCTTCTCCCACAACTCATCTATTTCCGTCTGCGTCTCGCAGTCTACAAAGAACGATATGGCCGGAGAAAAAGTGTAGTGCGGACCGCCATTCAGCGCCATGAATTTTTGCCCTTCGAGTTGGAAAGTCACCGTCATCACGGATCCTTTCGGCCCCGGCCCCGCGTCTCCATACCGTGCCAGCTTCAGAATTTTCGAGTTTTTGAAAATGGAAGTATAAAAGTTCGCCGCCTCTTCGGCCCTGCCGTCGAACCACAGGAATGGAGTGATTTTCTGCACAGGCTTCTCCCCGTTGTACGGAATCTCTGCCACGGCAAATCTGAGCCTGAGCCGCGGAAGGCGATTGCACAACCGCGTCCCAGGCTCTGATTTGCTCTCGCGTCCTGCTTCTGCCTACGCCGCCTTTGCCGGCTGAGGACGCATTTGGTTCATGAACTGGCGCATGGCAGCGAGATGACCCGGCGAACGCTTTTCGATCCACGTTTCGTAGCGCTGCGCCGCTTTTTCCAGATGAGCCATGAACTGCTTATTCACAAACCGCTCCCGGCCCTGCGGAATAGCGGGCTTGACGCACTCCCATACCCCGAAAAATTCGCCACTGGTCTCAAAAAACAGGTCTTCGTGGAGCAGGCCGTAGTTGAGCATCGCGCAGGCCTGATCCCAATACGAGAGCACCATCATCGCGAGCGCGCCGTTTTCCGTTCCCGGCGCCGCGATTCGCAGGGAGTCATCGAAATTGTCCACAAAGTAATTCTTGAAGAACCAGTCGCGGGCTTGGCGCAACCGGGCCTCGCGGCGCATGTCGTAGATTTGCAGGTGAAGTTGAGCTTGTTCGTGCGTAGGTTTTTCCATTTCCATTTCTCCTTTGATTGGTTCGCTGGTTATGGGTTGGAAGTGGCGCGTTTCGTCTTATACAAAACACTCCCTTGGTATTTCGTGATTGAAACAACCCCGTTGTCGTGAGATTATGCACATATCACTTGCGATATGCAAGTGACTCATCTGTGGAAAATATGTCGAAGTCCAAAGCCAAGCGCCGATCCGGTTGCCCCCTGAATGCCTCGGTGGAGATGCTGGGCGACCGCTGGTCGCTATTGATTATCCGCGACATGATGTTGCGGGGGTTCCGTACTTTCAAGGAGTTCATGGAGTGCTATGAACGAATAGCGACAAACATATTAGCCGACCGCCTCCGGAAGCTGGTCGCTCACGGAATCCTCACCACGGAACCTGACCCGGCAGACGGACGAAGAATGGTCTACTCGCTGACCGCGAAAGGAATCGATCTTGCCCCCGTACTCACGGAGATGGTACTGTGGGCAGCCGCTCACGAAGACACCGGCAACCAAGCGCTGGTCCGGCAGATGCGAGAGGACAAAGAGAAATTTCTGGCTGGAGTACGCGACCGCTGGGCCGCGCGCCATTCCAACCGGAAATAACTCACGTAGCGACGGCCGCCCTCGGCCGTCCAGCCGAGCGAAGCTCGGCAGCGGCGTCTCTTACCAGCGCAGCCCAACCGTAATCGGCATAACGATGGTCTTGCCGTCGCTCTGATAAGCGCGGTGGTAGCGCCACTCGACGTAGAGTTTGGAATTATGGAGATGGTTCAGGCGGTAAGTAACTCCTCCGCCGTAGTTGAAGCCGCCCGCATCCTTGGTATTCGAAGACATGGTTTGCACGTTTAGCTGACCGCCGGGGATGTTGTTAATCCAGGTCAGGTCCCACCATCTCCACGCGGGCTCGTAGACTGTGCCAGCTTGGAGGGTCCGGCTGGGGACTGAAACGCTGCGGCGATAGAAACCTACACCGAAAATTCCGTATGCTCCCAATTTGCCGAAATGGCGGGGCACAGTGACGATTCCGTCCAAGCTGATCGACTGCATATTTCCGCTTTGGTCCGGCAGGGACTGACCTAATTTCACGCTGGGTCTGAAGTTGAGGTTGTAGTACATGTATTCGGCATCCACGCCGAACAGGCGGCTGAAGTTGATGCCGCCTCCGGCCACTCCAAAATTAGAGTTCCCGACATAGCTGGCGACATCGGCGCGGCCGATGCCAAGGCCGCCGCCGGCGGTAAAGTTAAAACGATTGAAATTGGATTGTGCCGAAGCTGACGCGATGAGCCCACCAAAGGCAAGCAAGAACAGTATCCGATTCCTCAATCTTGATCTCCTGTTTCGTAGAGCGGCGCTCGTAAACCACGATTCCGCCACAACCGCTGTTTTTCACTTGGATGCGCGTACGGGAAATGAAAACCAGCCTTTTTCCCAGGCGGTCAATTGCGTCCGGCGCCCGCCCGGGACGCGCGGTGAATCTTCCCATAAAACACCGGCCAGTACTCGCGGAGCATGTTTCCACCCGCTCGGGTCGCCAAGTCCAGACCAAAGCGCAGGAACGTATCTCCGACAGTGCGGTTCTGGTCCGGCCAATAGACGTTCGCCAATCCCTCGGCCATCAGCGGCCCGGCCAGCCCAGACCAGTTTACGACATCGCGTCCGTCATCGCTGCGCGTGACGAAGACGCGCGCGAACGAATACTTCACGGCGTGGTCGAAGCCTGGTCTGATCTCCGGATAGAAACGCGGATCCTGGTGCAGCGTGGACGCCAGCAGAAATGTCCCGAAGAAATTGCTCGACGCCTGACGTGCCACGGAAGACCCGACGCGCTTCCAATATCCTCCCGACTCTTGTCCGAAACCGGTCGGAGAATCGTCCGCCTGACCGACCCCCGAACCCATGGCCGCCCAGGTCAGCGTGTGCACGGAGATGCTGTTGTCCACGAACAGCTCAAATTTCCGCCCTGTCGAAAGCGGCTCCGTGCTGGCAGCGATGTCGGGGAAAACGATGGACTTCTTTTCCAGCAGATTGTACAGGGCCACGGGCTCAATCTTCGACGGCGCACTCGGCGCCTGGCCGGCGGATGAATTGCCAGTCTGAGTTTGCGGCTTCGGCGTTTCCTGGGCGGATACTCCCTTTGTCGAACCGAAACCGATGACTCCGAAAATAATCAACGCGCACAGCAAAGATTGGAGGAAGGGCGCTAAGTTGAACTGCGGGACGCAGGCGGTTCCCCCGATGGTGACTCTCTGACCCCAACACATCGTTAGAGATTACTCAATTGCAAGCCCGGCGGCAAATCGAGAGCAGTAAGGTTTCAGGGTTTCAAAACTTCAAGGCAAGAACTTGCCTCGCTGATGGTTAACCTTGAAACTTTGAAACCTGCACTAAGCAACTTCTCCGGAACGAGCCGCCAGGTACTCGATCAGTTCGCCGACGGTCAGGCCCGCTCCCAGCATCTCGATCATCTGATCGGCACTGACTCCTACTTGTGCGCCCAACGCTATAACCTTGCCCACCGCACGCTGCAGCGTTTCTTTCTGCGCCGGCGTGAGCGACTCGGCTAGATCATGACTCGCGGCCGCGGTGAGATCCTGCTCTATGGTCACGTGAACACTCCACGACTTTGCGAATGGATCGGCTCCGGTGGAGCAACCTCATTCCCGGAACCGGAATTCGCTCGGTACCGATTTGTGGCACGCCTTCCAGACCATGATCCACCAATCCATCCGGCTGCGCTGTGATGACGCTTACTTAGATTTGTGATGGAATGGACGTACCGAGCCCTAGCCACGCGGGGTGAAAGGAAGATTTGTATCGAAGACTTGTATCAGGGTATGCCTTCAGGCATACCGCACGTGCCCTGCTATGAATGCGCCTTTAGGCGCTGGCTATGCATGTCGAGCGTGTCTCGCTCCCGGTCAACTTTGAAACTCTGAAGCCGTGAAACTTTGAAACCTGGCCTACTTCCCCATCAGTTCCAGAATCGCCGCCATCTCGACCTCGATTCCGGTCTTGAGGCTGGGTTCGCGATCGGGCGCAAAGTAGGGAGAATGCGGGCCGGGAAGCTTCTCTCCAGTTTTCATGGCCTCCGCATATTTCTCCGGGTTGACCGCGCCCAATTCGAGCATGACGCTCGGAATTCCCGCGTAGCGATATTCGGCAAAATCATCGCTCGCCATCATCGGACGCCCCAGCACAACGTTCGCATCTCCCATCACCTGTTTCAGTCGATCCGCAAGCCGGTTGGTGGTTGGAGGATCGTTGTAGACGGCGCCGACACCTTCCTCCAGTTCGACCAGCGGCTTCTTCGGAGCGCCCGCCGCCGCCGCTTCCGCATCCGCGATCCGCTCAATGGCCGCCAGCAGGTGCTTGCGCACCTCATCCTTGTAGGAGCGTACCGTCAACTGCATCAGGACTTCGTCGGGAATGATGTTGTTCTTGGTACCGCCGTGGATCGCACCCACGGTAATGACGGCCGGATCTTGCGGATCAATCTCGCGCGACACGATGGTCTGCCAGCTGACGATAGTTCGAGCGGCGATCACGATCGGATCGATCGTTTCCTGCGGCGCCGATCCGTGGCCGCCGACTCCGTAGACCGTAACGTTCACGGAATCGGCATTCGATGCGCTAAAGCCAGGCGTGTAGCCGACTTTGCCGGCCGGAAGTCCGTTGCTGTCGTGCACCGCGAAAACGAAGTCCGGCTTGGGGAAGCGCGTGAACAGGCCGTCTTTAATCATGTTCTTGGCGCCGCCGATGCGCTCCTCGGCAGGCTGTCCGACATAAATAAAGGTCCCGTGCCATCGGTCTTTGTTCTGCACCAGCAGGGCGGCGGTTCCGATTCCAATCGACATGTGCAGGTCGTGGCCGCAGGCATGCATTACCGGCACTTCGACGCCGCGGTCATCGTGCGTCGTGACATGGCTCGCATAGGGAAGACCGGTTTTCTCCGGCACCGGCAAGGCGTCGAGTTCGGCGCGCAACATGACCACCGGGCCGGAGCCGTTCTTGAACACGCCAACCACACCGGTGCCGCCAACTCCTGTGGTGACGTCGTATCCGAGTTTGCGAAGCTGGTCGGCAATCTTGGCCGCGGTCTTCTCCTCGTGATAAGAAAGTTCGGGATTGCGGTGCAGGTCGAGATAGAGCGTTTCAACTTGGGGATAAACGGTATCAATCTGCGTGGAGGGAGTACGCCAGGGTTCAGCCGCCCACGACGCAACGGAGAGCGAGACGAGCAGAAGCAGGAGACGTTTCATAAATTTGCATTCCCTTGATTGAGTGTCTGATTGAGTGTGGTGACGGGGCTCTGCCCCGTCCCAGCGGGGCAAAGCCCCGCCCCCACACATGCTAGCGTGCCGCGGTTGAGGTCGCACAGTGCAACTCGAAGGCGGCTTTCAAATCGGCTGCGATAGCAGAAGCTACACGGGTTTCGATCTGGTTGCGAGGCATCATGTAGACCAGTTTGCCGTCGCGCAGAATCGCGATGGAAGGCGAAGATGGCGGGTGTCCGGTGAAATACGAGCGGGCGCGCTCGGTTGCTTCCGTGTCCTGTCCGGCAAATACGGTCGCGATCTTGCTGGGCTTGGCCGCATTCTGCAACGCCAGCCGCACCGCGGGACGCATACGTCCGGCAGCGCATCCGCAAATCGAATTCACCACAATCATGGTTGTGCCGGTTTCGTTCTGCACGAAGCGATCAACGTCAGCGGCAGTGCGCAGCTCTTCAATTCCCAAACGCGTAAGTTCTTCGCGCATCGGGATCACCATTATCTCCGGATACATGAACTCTCCTGTAATTTAATTACAACATCTTCATTGTTTGTCATCCTGAGCGAAGCGAAGGACCTGTTTTCCGCCGCGAGCAACAGATCCTCCGCCTCGCTCAGGGTGACAAACTTTTATAGTCCATTCTCAGTGTAGCTGCGTTCTCAATATGCCCAGCGCAGGCAGACATGAGATGCTCAATTCAATATAGAAGGAAATGGGCTTTATGACGATTCAGGAAAACGTTCCGCTGGCGCCGCTGACCACGTTGCAGGTGGGCGGGGCGGCTCGCTATTTCGCGGAAGCGAAAAGAGAAGACGAGGTTCAGGAGGCCGCGCAGTTCGCGAAAACCCGCGATCTGCCGCTGTTCGTGCTCGGTGGAGGAAGCAATCTCGTGGTCGCCGATTCCGGTTGGCCGGGCCTGGTGCTGAGAGTCGCGATCGGCGGAATCACGACTCCAACTACCCACGACACCACCGGTAATGCCGTGCTCTTCAGCGTGGGCGCGGGCGCTAACTGGGACGACCTTGTCGCCCAGGCGGTGATGCAGAATTGTGCGGGGGTCGAGTGCCTCAGCGGGATACCGGGCAGCGTCGGAGGCACGCCCGTGCAGAACGTTGGCGCCTATGGGCAGGAGGTGGCCGACACCATCGAATCGGTGCGCGCGCTCGATTTGAAACAAGACCGCGTTGTGGTGTTACCCAAACCGGCTTGCGGATTCCGGTATCGCACCAGCATCTTTAACAGCACCGAACGTGGGCGCTACATTATCTTGCGAGTCAACTACAGGTTGAAGCGGGGTGGCGCTCCGAGTTTGCACTATGCCGATTTGCAAAAGTACTTTGCCGAAAAGAAAATACCGCCATCGCTCGCCGAAGTGCGCGAGGCAGTGCGCGCCATAAGGCGAGTCAAAGGCATGCTGCTTGTCCCCGGAGACGAAGATTGCCGCAGCGCCGGGTCGTTCTTCAAGAATCCCGTACTCAGCGAGGAACAGTTCAGAGATCTGGCCGAGCGCGCCCTATCGAAAGGCATCGAGATTCCCAGCTATCCTGCCCTCGACAAGCAACGCAAAGTTTCCGCGGCGTGGCTGGTGGAACACTCAGGGTTCTCCAAGGGATATGCGGCAGGAGCGGCCGGGATTTCGCACAAACATGCGCTGGCACTGATCAACCGGGGAGGCGCGCACGCTAGCGATATTGTCGAACTGAAAGACAAAATCCAGCAGGGCGTGCAGGAAGCGTGGGGAATTCTGCTGGAACCGGAACCGGTGTTTGTAGGATTTTGAGGTGCGGCCGTGTGGCGCGGACACTCTTGTCCGCGGCCGTTGCTCTTGCCCTTGCTCTTGCCGTTGCTTCTTCTTGGGATTTCCTCGACGATTTCATCCCCAGATGTTCTATGCGCTGCACGCTTTCGCGGACAGGAGTGTCCGCGCTACACAACCAACTCCGAGGCGGCGCATCCCGGAGCAGACGGGTCCTCCATGCCGGCCCAGAGGCATCCGCCTACCGCGGGATCCGCTCCATTGATTCGTCGGCCAGTTCGCGTGCTCGCTTGAAAATCTTTTGGAACATCTCTTTGGTCAGCTTCCCCGTCTGCGTGTTTTGGTTAGACGGGTGGTAGGACGCCAGAAGGAAACGTCCATCGGGCAGCACGTATTCCGCGCCGTGGCGGAATTCATACTCCCGCTTCCTCGCGATCAACTTTCTTCGCATCAGATAGTTGAGATAGGCTTCGAAGCCGATTCTTCCCAGGGCGACGACCACGCGCAGGTCTTTCAGTCCCTCGATTTCACGCTCAAGAAACGGGGCGCAGTTGGCCAGTTCCTCGGGCAGAGGCTTGTTGCCGGGCGGCGCGCAGCGGGCGGCGGCAGTGATGTAAAGATCGTGCAGAACAAGCCCGTCGTTCCGGCCGGCCGCCGTCGGCTGATTGGCAAAGCCCGTTTCGTACAGCACTGGATACATGAAGTTTCCCGAAGCGTCTCCAGTGAAAGGGCGACCCGTACGATTGGAGCCATGGGCGCCGGGAGCGAGTCCAAGCACGAGGACGCGGGCGTGGGGATCGCCAAAACCGGGAACGGGCTTGCCCCAGTATTCACAGTCGCCGTAAGCGCGGCGTTTCTCGCGGGCGATCCGCTCGCGATACGCGACCAGACGCGGGCAGCGCGTGCAAGCGACGACTTCCGCGTTCAGAACTTTGAGCCAGTTGGGAACGGGCATCTTCTTCATTGTATTTGTTTGTGTAGCGCGGACACTCTTGTCCGCGAAAGCGTGCAGCGGATGCGACAGCGGCGAGTGCGAGGAGGATGCAAGAGGCACGAGCAAGGACCAGAGCAAAAACAACGGCCGCGGACAAGAGTGTCCGCGCTACACAAAAGCCGCCCGTTACTTTGGTGGGCAGACCGTCCCCCTCCGCCGTTTGACGTTGCTCTTCGAGAGTCTTTACACTCAAGGCTGCGGCATAAAGCGTCGCAGCCGGGCAATTTCCTTCCGACTCTGCTGCCGCTGCCGCTTTGGAAAGGTAATTGTGAGCCCCACTGATATCAACGAAAGCGCGACCAAAGAAAGCGCCACGAAACGCGAGATCGTGGTCGAGATTCCGGTCGCGGATGTCAACCGGCAGACCGACTCCCTGATCCAGAAATATCAGAAGGTGGCGCGCATTCCCGGCTTCCGCCGCGGCCATGTTCCGGCGTCGATTATTCGCCAGCGTTTTTCCGAAGAGATCAAGACCGACATGGTCGAAGCGCTCATCCCGCGCTTCTTCCGGCAGGAGGCCGAACGCCTGAGCCTGCATCCGGTATCGCAGCCACGAGTCACTGACCTGCACTTGCACGATGGCGAACCGCTGCGGTTTAAAGCTGCCTTCGAAGTGCTGCCGGAAATCAAGCTGGAAGGCTATAAGGAACTGCGCGCCGAGAAACCGGAAATCGCGGTTTCCGAGGCCGATGTGGAGCAGGCGCTGGCCGATCTGCGGGAGCGGCATGCCAGCTTCAATCCGGTTGAGGGTCGCGCCCTCGCCGATGGCGATTTCGCCCAGGTCTCGCTCGATGGCCATCCGAAAGCCGGCGATTCGAAGTCCGGCGAAGGTCAGCCCGTTCACATGGATGAAGTGCTGGTCGAAATTGCGGGCAAGAACACCATGCCGGAATTCACCGAATACCTGCGCGGTGCGAGCGCTGGAGATGAGCGGACGTTCGATGTGAACTATCCCGAGGATACGCAGGACAAGCGCCTGGCGGGTAAAACGTTCAGTTATACGGTCAAGGTAGGCTCAATCAAGCAGAAGAGTCTGCCGGAATTGAACGACGAGTTCGCCAAGCAACTCGGCCAATTCCAGACGGTGGACGATTTACGGAAGGCCGTTCGCGAGCAAATCGAATCCGAGCGCAAGCATGAGGCCGAACACGCCGCCAAGGAAAAGCTGGTCGGAGAACTGATTCAGCGAAACGATTTTGAAGTTCCCGATTCGCTGATCGAACAACAGATTGACATCCGGATCGAGCGGGGACTCAGGGCTCTGGCGGCGCAGGGTCTGACCGCCGAGCAGATGAAGAAGATGGATTTGCACCGTCTGCGCGCGGGACAGCGCGAGCAGGCGATTCACGATGTGAAAGCCGCGTTGTTGCTCGAAAGAGTGGCGGAGGAAGAGAATATCCAGGTCAGCGATGACGAACTGAATCGGGAACTGGAGGCGCTGGCCAGGCAGTCAAAACAGACGTCTGAAGCCGTACGCGCTCGTTTGACACGGGATGGGGGCCTCGATAGGATACGGACAAGAATCCGCAACGAAAAGACCCTCGACTTTTTGTACCACCAGTCCGCGTAATAACTAATGATGATGCGGACCATTTCGATCCTCCCCAGAGCCGACGAGACCGACCTCCGGGCAGGAGTGTGGAAAGGGTGAATGATGCTGGTACCGATGGTGATCGAACAAACCGGGCGCGGCGAACGGGCCTATGACATTTATTCCCGGCTGCTCCGCGACAACATCATCTTTATTGGTACGCCGATTGACGACAACATCGCCAACCTGGTCATCGCCCAGATGCTGTTCCTGGCGCAGGAAGACCCGGAGAAAGACATTCAGCTTTACATCAACTCGCCGGGCGGCTCGATCACGGCGGGCATGGCGATCTACGACACCATGCAATATGTAAAGAACGACGTGACCACGATCTGTATCGGTCAGGCGGCTTCCATGGCGGCGTTGCTGCTTTCCGCCGGCCAGGCCAAGAAACGGCTGGCGCTGCCCAATTCGCGCATCCTGATCCACCAGCCTTCCATGGGCGGGCTCTCCGGTCAGGCGACCGACATTGATATTCATGCCCGCGAGATCCTGCGTATGCGGGAGATTACTAATCAGTTACTGGCCAAGCACACCGGCCAAAAGCTGGATAAAGTGGAGAAGGATGTGGAGCGCGACTTCATCATGAATTCGCAGCAGGCGAAGGAATACGGAATCATCGACGATATCATCTATAAGACACGATAGAGGGTATGATCGGCAGTTCGTAGTGTAGAGACGCGGCTTGCCGCGTCTCAGCCCGGAGAAGAAAGCCAGCCGCGGCTAGGCCACCAGCAAAGGAGTAGGGCCGAGTGAAAACCAAATCCGGATCGGATGAGATGTTGCGCTGTTCGTTCTGCCACAAGGCGCAGGACGCGGTGGCGAAACTGATCTCGTCGCCGAGCGACTATCCCCGGGCGTACATCTGCGACGAGTGCGTAGCCGTCTGCAATTCGATTCTCGAAGACGACCGCTCTGCGGCTCCCGCGGCTGCGGTCCCGAACCAACTGCCCAAGCCGCAAGAAGTCAAGACCTTCCTCGACGAGTACGTCATCGGACAGGAGCAAACGAAGAAGAAGCTGGCCGTAGCCGTCTACAACCATTACAAGCGCATCTACATGAACCGCCAGCGCACCGGCGATGGCGTAGAACTGACCAAGTCCAACATCCTGCTGATCGGCCCAACCGGAACCGGCAAGACCCTACTGGCGCAAACCCTAGCCCGCATGCTCGATGTACCCTTCGCCATCGTGGACGCGACCACGCTGACCGAGGCCGGTTACGTAGGCGAGGACGTCGAGAACATCATCCTGAAACTCCTGCAGGCGGCCGAAGGCGACGTCAGCCGTACCCAGACCGGCATCATCTATATCGACGAAATTGACAAGATCGGCCGCAAGGACGAAAACCCCTCGATCACACGCGACGTGTCGGGCGAAGGCGTGCAACAGGCGCTGCTCAAGATTCTCGAAGGCACCATAGCCAACGTTCCCCCGCAGGGTGGCCGCAAGCATCCGCACCAGGAATTCACGCCCGTAGATACCACGAACATCCTCTTCATCTGCGGCGGCGCCTTCGTCGGCCTGGAGAAAATTGTCGGCCGCCGCGTCGGCAAGAAAGCTCTGGGCTTCCGCATGGGAGATGAAGCGGAAGGCGAGCATCCCAGTGTGACCTCGCTGCGCAACTTTGAGCTGGTCTCGGAAGCGCAGCCCGAGGATCTGATCAAGTTCGGACTGATCCCCGAGTTTGTCGGCCGCCTCCCAGTGATGGGAGTGCTGCAGCAACTGGACGAAAATGCGCTGGTCGAAATTCTGACGCGCCCCAAGAACGCGATCGTGAAACAGTACCAGCGCCTGTTCGAGTTTGAGAACGTGCGGCTCAAGTTCAGCGACGACGCGAACCGCGCGATTGCCCGCCAGGCGATGGCGCGTAAAGTAGGCGCCCGCGGTTTGCGCATGATCCTCGAAGAGCTCATGCTGGAACTAATGTATAGCCTGCCCAGCCAGAAGAAAGTTAAGGAATTTGAAGTGACCCGCGAGATGGTGGAAAAGCGTAACGTCTCACTGGCCATGATCGAGAAAGCAGCAAGCTAAACTGCGGCAAGTTAACTCGCCGTCGTGCAGTAAGATTCGTATCAGGGTATGCCTTTAGGCATACCGTAAGCGTTGTGTCATGAATGCGCCTTTAGGCGCTGGGTTTTCGCACGGGCTGTTAAAAACGGGACCAGAGACGGGAGACCGAGTTGTCGAACCCCAAGGAAAAGTTTGAGAGCAAGAAACTGCCGATGATGCCCATTCGGGACGTGGTCATCTTCCCCTACATGATGACTCCGTTCGTAGTGGGCCGGGAGTCGAGCGTGCGTGCGCTCGAAGAAGCTCTGGCCAGCGATAAGAAGATATTTCTCGCCACCCAGCACGATGCCAGCATTGACGAACCCAAGGCCTCGGACATCTTCCAGGTCGGAACCATCGTCAACATCGTGCAGAGCCTCAAGCTGCCCGACGGAAATATTAAAGTATTGGTTGAGGGCATCGAACGCGGCAAAATTCTGCAGGTCACCGAAACCGAGGGCTATCTTCAGGCCACTGTTCGGGTCGCCCGTTATGCTACCGAGACCACAGCGCCGATTGAAGCCGGCATGCAGCGCGTCACCGGATTGTTCGAGCAATACGTGAAGCTGTGCCAGTCGTTGAACTACGAAACCATGATCGCGGCCGTACGCATGGAAGATCCGGCGAAGCTGACCGACACTATCGCCGCCAACCTGCAGCTCGCCATCGAAGAAAAGCAGGCGCTGCTCGAAATCTTCGATCCCGCCGAAAGATTGAATCGGATCGGCGACGTGCTCGACGTGGAAATCGAAAAACTCAACATGGACCGCACCATCCAATCGCGTGTAAAGCGGCAGATGGAGAAGGCGCAGAAAGAGTATTACCTCAACGAAAAAATCAAGGCCATCCAAAAGGAACTGGGCCGCGGCGAAAAGAGCGAATTCGACGAACTGAAAAAGAAAGTTGAATCCGCGGGCATGCCGAAAGATGTTCGCGACAAGGCCATCCAGGAACTGAAAAAGCTGGAAGCCATGCCGCCCATGTCGGCGGAGTCGACCGTCTCGCGCAACTATCTCGACTGGCTGCTGGCCGTGCCGTGGAAGAAGCGGTCGAAAGAGATTCGCAACATCTCACGCGCCGAAAAAGTGCTGAACGAAGATCACTATGGCCTGGAGAAGATCAAGGAGCGCATCCTCGAATTTCTCGCCGTCCGCCAGTTGGTGAAAAATCCCAAAGGCTCGATTCTGTGCTTCGTCGGACCTCCCGGCGTGGGCAAAACGTCGCTGGGGATGTCGATTGCCAAAGCGACCGGCCGCAAGTTCGTGCGCATGTCGCTGGGCGGCGTGCGCGATGAAGCGGAAATCCGCGGCCATCGCCGCACCTACATCGGAGCCCTGCCCGGCCAGATCATCCAGATGATGAAAAAGGCCGGCACCAAGAACCCGGTCTTCATGCTCGATGAAGTCGACAAAATGTCGATGGACTTCCGCGGCGATCCTTCGGCCGCGCTGCTCGAAGTGCTCGATCCCGAACAGAACTTCATGTTCGTCGACCATTACCTCGACGTCGAGTACGACCTGTCCCAGGTCTTCTTCATTGCCACCGCGAACGTGATCCATACCGTTCCGCCCGCCTTGCAGGACCGCATGGAAGTGCTGCGCCTGCACGGCTACACCGAGCCGGAAAAGGTCGAGATCGCGAAACAGTTTCTGGTGAAGAAGCAGATGCTGCAGGCGGGGTTGACGGAGAAGAACGTACAGTTCTCCGACGAATCCATCCGGAAAATCATTCGCGGCTATACCCGCGAAGCTGGAGTGCGAAACCTGGAGCGGGAAATTGGCAACATCTGCCGCAAAATTGCGCGCAAGGTGGTAAAAGAAGGCGCGGACTTCACGGCCGCGGTCGAACCGGAAAAGATTGGCGACTGGCTCGGCGTGCTGAAATTCCGCGACACCTTGGCCCACGAGAAGAGCGAAATCGGCCTGGTGACCGGCCTCGCCTGGACCGAGGTGGGAGGGTCAATTCTCAGCACCGAAGCCGCAGTGGTGGACGGCAAAGGCAAGCTTACTTTAACCGGCCAATTGGGCGACGTGATGCAGGAATCGGCGCAGGCGGCCATGTCCTACATTCGCTCGCGAGCGGCACGGCTTGGACTGCCGCGCGACTTCTACCGCAACCAGGATATTCACGTGCACGTGCCCGAAGGAGCGATTCCGAAAGATGGTCCCTCGGCCGGCATCACCATCGCCACCGCTCTGGCCAGCGCCCTGAGCCGGATTCCGGTGCGCCGCGATATCGCCATGACCGGAGAAATCACGCTGCGCGGCAAAGTGCTTCCCATCGGCGGATTGAAGGAAAAACTCCTGGCCGCCCATCGCGCCGGCTTGTTCGAAGTGATTCTGCCGCAGGAAAACGAAAAAGACGTAGCCGAGGTCCCGGAGAACCTGCGCACCGCCATGAAACTGCACTTCGTGGACAACATGGACCAGGTGCTGGCCGTAGCCCTCGAAGGCCCGCTGCCGCAGATGCCGTCCGAGGCCGAGACCATGGCTCCGATCGCCACTCCGACAGCTGCGGAGATTCCTACCGCCCGGCAGTAGACCAGCGCTGATTTTGGTGGCGCAGCGCTTCAGCGCTGCGGTAGCGCTATACTTGGCCGTTGGAAGTGTGAGCCACCCTCCTGGGTGCGTATGGAACAGACTGCGGCTCCTCCACGGATTTACCGCTTCGGTCCTTTTGAGCTTTACGTCGAGACGGCCGAGTTGCGCAAGGACGGCGTCCACGTCAAGTTGCAGGGCCAACCCTTCCAGATCTTGCTCATGCTGTTGCAGACGCCGCGGCCCGGAGAAGTCGTGACCCGCGATGCGTTACGAGCGGCGTTGTGGCATACCGACACCTTCGTTGATTTCGAACACAGCCTGAACACGGCAGTGAAGAAGCTGCGGCAGGCGCTGGGCGATGATGCGGATCAACCGCGCTACATTGAAACCCTCCCGCGGGTCGGGTACCGGTTTCTCGCGCCTGCGAATGGGGAAACGGTTCCGGTCATCGAGCCAGCGCCGCCAACCGCGCATGCTTGGTGGTGGTCACGTACGGCCCTTTTGCTGGTGGTCCTCGCGGCCGTGATCGGGGTCGCCATGCTCGTCGTCCGCGAACAATCGCATCCGTTGTATCTCCGCATCTCCGCAACCAAGCAACTAACCTTTAGCGGCGCCGTGTCGCCGTATAACTTTGTCGCTGGCGCCGTGTTGGCCTCTGTCGAGACCGATGGCCGGCGCGTGTACTACTTCACGTGGAATGACAACCGCCTCTACTCCATCCCGGTGGGTGGAGGTGAGGAGAGTAGTTATGCCACTAGGTTTGGTGGGCCGGAGATTCTCCACATTTCACCGGATGGTTCGACATTGCTTGTGAAAGATGCTGGCACTACCGAAGAGTTGACTCAACGCATTTGGCTGCAGCCCAGCAACGGCGGCCCACCACGCCCCCTGGGAGACATCGAGGCGGAGTCCGCGGCCTGGTCGCCCGATGGCAAGGTCATCGCATTTTCGCAACGCAAGACTATCAACCTGACGGAAGATGAGGGTGCTACTTCCCCCAAGCTCCTGGATGCGCCGGGAGAGGTGTCATGGATTCGATGGTCACCCGACGGCCAATGCCTGCGGTTTACCGTAGCCGATTCCAAGACTGGCGTTTCTTCGATGTGGGAAGCTCGACGCAATGGCGAGATGCACCCTGTGGAGACGAACCTGGGCCGGCGTGCGGATACCTGTTGCGGAATTTGGACAGGAGACGGACGGCACTTCCTCTTTCGTGAAACTCGTGGCGAGCGATTCGATTATTGGACTGCCGATGAGAGCGGGTCGCCCTTCCGATCCAGAAAGCCTTACCCACTCGGCGGTGGAGGACTGGACATGGTTGCAGTAACCGCCAGCCCGCTCGATAATCGGCTTTTTGTCGTTGAGAGCCAACTCTCGGAAGTAACTTTCAAGTTTAATCTGGCACGGCGCCAACTTACGCCGTTCCTTCCCGAGCGCAGTGTTCGAGACCCCGCTTTCTCGGAGGACGGGAAGTGGGTGGTTTTTATTCAGCAACACACCCGGGAAGATGTTCTCTGGCGTGCCCGGAGCGACGGTAGTGGTCCGGTCCCTTTGACGGACCCTAAATTGCTCGTCTTTCACGCCCGTTTTTCCGCGGATGGGAAGCGTATCGCTTTGATGGGCAAATGGCCGGATCGACCATGGAAAATCTACTGGATCTCTGCCGAGGGCGGTGCTCTTCACGAGATCAACGTGCCCATTACAAGTCAGGCCGACCCGAACTGGATGCCTGACAACCAGTCGATCCTTTTCGGCCAAGCGCCTCGGTACTTTGCCGAGCCGGATTCTCCACGGGCGATTTACATCCACAACCTGCAGAACGGATCCCTTGTGAAGGTGCCCGGATCGGAAGGATGGTTCAGTCCACGCCTGTCACCCGATGGCCGCAGTTTTCTGGCACTTTCAATGGACCAGCACAAGCTCGCGGTCCATGAGTTCGCGACCTCACAATGGCGCGTGTTGTTTGAGGACCGACAGGGTGAGCTAGGTTTCCCAAGCTGGTCGCCGGATGGGAACTGGGCTTATCTAAACAGATACCGCTCCTTACTACGCATCCGGATTGGCAACGGCATGACCGAAAAAGTCTTAGCGTTCAAGGAATGGATTCCAAGCCCATACTGTGAGGCGTGGAACTCTGCACCGGATGGATCCATTCTGATTTCGTGCCTGCACCCGAATTCCGACATCTACGCCCTGCAATACGAGTGAGTTCCCGTTGGAAGGCTGGTAGAGGGCAGCTTGGCGCCACCCTCTACCCTTAGGTTCAGCGGGCCACTCCAAGGCGGACCATGGCGTAGGTCTGGGTCGAATTCTTCTTGGCAACCTCGACTTCCGCTTTTGATTTAAGAAACTCCCGTCCGTAATCGTTGCCCGCGATCCAAATCTGCGACAGAAATTGAACACGGCTGCCGTAGGAGTTAAAGCGCAGGTAACTGCGCTCATTCGTCTTGCGGGACTCGATCCGGAACGAGATCACCGAGGCCTGCAGAGTTCCGTCCATGTTGTAGATATGGATGAGGCCTCCGGCCCAGCCAATCCGGTACTCTCCGGCGGGAAATTGACGGCCTTCCATATAGAACGAGAAAGGGATGTCTGCTTTTAAAACCCTGGTGTCAAGCTGTGCGCTGAGCGGGGGAACCAGAGCGACTGCGAACAAAACCAGAACAAACCCAAGAACCATTCGGCGTTTCATTGGAACCTCCTTTGACGGGTACTACAAGTGACTGGTGCTACGAACGACGCCAGCTTGCAGCAGGTCACCTTTGAACTCAATGCACAGAGGGTGAACCGGAGATGAGCAGAGGTGATTTCTCGATGGGCTGAAGCAAAAGCCGCACACTTTAGGAAGGGTTGGAAGGGGATGTTGACACAACGGAACGAACCCATGTCGTATCGGCGGCATCGCTCCCCGCCCTTGCATAGAACGCAAGGACGGGCCACCCACAGTACCTGGGAATCGCCCGCCGACCCAGCAGTCACGCTCCCGGTTACGGCTGTAACTTGCGATTGTCCAGGTAGATATCTAACATCAGCATCATCAAACCACAGGTTATTGCTCGCTCGCGGCTGCGCGTCAGTCTGTCCTACGGAGCAGGAAGAGGCATCGGTAAGTAGTAGGTAGCTATGGAAATCGATTCGGTCGAATCCGGGCAGGCAACTGCCCATCTCACGGCGGCGCATTCCGCGCCATGGCTGCAGCGTCTGCGGTCCACAGGGCTACGCCGCATCAGCGAAGTGAACCGCGAACTCTGGCTGGTGCTCTCGATCTTCGTTCTGACGGCTCTGCTGAACACTCTGTTGGACGCCCACCACATGCTGCTGGGCTTGTACACGCTGCCCACGCTGTTTTCGGCCTACGTGTATGGCCGTCGCCACGCTACCTTGACCGCCCTGAGCAGCGTGCTGCTGGTGGTGCTGATTACCTACTTCAATCCCGTGTTGTTCGGACATCAGGTGGCTCCGCTGCCGATCGCGGAGAAATGGTTTGAGATTATCGTGTGGGGCGGAATTCTTCTGGTCAACGCCTACGCCATGGGCACTTTGTACGAGCACAAACAGAAACACTTTCGCGAGTTGCGCAGCACTTACCATGGCGTGCTGATCATCCTCAGCCAGTTCATTTCGAAAGACAAATACACCCAGAACCATTCTTACCGGGTTTCGGTCTACGCCGCCAAGATCGCCGCACAAATGGGGCTGCCCACCGATACCATTGAGGACATTCGCGCCGCTGCCCTGATTCATGATCTGGGGAAGCTGGAGGTCAGCCGTGAAATTCTGCACAAAGCCGCGCGCCTGACCGACGACGAATATTATGAGATGCAGAAGCATGTGGATTTGGGAGTACAGATGATGCAGCCCGTCGCCGGCCCGTTGTCGCGGGTGATCCCGATCGTCCTGGCGCACCACGACAAGTTTGATGGCACCGGTTACCACCAAACTCACGGCGATGATATTCCCCTCGAGGCGCGCATTCTCTCCGTGGCCGACGTTTACGACTCCCTGACCAGCGACCGGCCCTACCGCAAAGCCATGTCCCCGTTCGAAGCCAAAGAAACCATCGTCAAAGCCGGCGGTTCGGACTTCGACCCCAGGGTGGTGGAAGCTTTCTCAAACTGCTTTCGCCTGGGCCTGATGGACATTCCCGAGATGATGGCCTGAAGGCTGGTTGCCGACCATTTAGAATCAAGGTCAACGGCAGCGGACAAGAGTGTCCGCTCTGCACAACCTGGAGCAGCGCTAAAATAGTTTCATGGAACCGAAATCTGGCAACCGGTCTGGATTCAGCCTGAGGGGATCGGCGGGTCTTATCGTCGCGGTTGCAGTCGTAGCGATTCTGCTGATTGCGCTGCCGGCCTATCGCTTGTTTTTTCTGATCAGTGTTCTCATTGGGCTGGTCATCGCAGGCGGGCTCGCGGTGTGGCACCGCCTACATCCGATTGAGGAAGAGGACGTGGAACCGAAGCGTCCGCTCGGGCTTTAGCGAACTTATTCTTGCGCCGTGCTTGCTATGCGTGGCCTAAACCCTTAAAACTGTCTGCATGCGGATTCTGGCGAATTTCATGCTGTCGGCGAGCGACTTGGCGCAGTTCCCTCCCCCCGGTGTGCCGGAGATCGCTTTTCTGGGACGATCCAACGTCGGCAAATCGAGCGTGATCAATACGCTGGTGGGCAAGAAGCTGGCCCGCACCAGCAACACTCCTGGGCGCACGCGCAGCATCAATTTTTATGAAGTCCGCCGGGCGGGACAACCGAAGCCCGAGTTGCTGTTTACCGATCTACCGGGATACGGCTACGCCAAGGTTTCGCATGAAATTTCCGCCGACTGGGCCCGGTTTGTCGATCCCTACCTCCACCAACGGCCGAGCCTGGTGCTGTGCCTGGCTCTGGTGGATCCGAACATTCCTCCTCAGGAAAGCGATGGCCAGTTGCTGGAGTTCCTGGCGTCCAGGGGACGGCCGCATGCGATTGTGGCCACCAAGTGTGACCGGCTGTCTGGCAACCAGTTGCAGCAGGCAATGCGCGCCCTCGGGCAAGCCTATGGCGGGGCGCCCATAGTAGCGTTTTCGGCCAAAACCGGAGCCGGAAAAGACGAACTGTGGAACCAGATTCGCGCGGCTTTGCCGCCATCGCCGGCCTTCTAAAGTTTTCCCGCAGTCTTCCGATGCAACTAAGAGCAGCATTGTGTCGGAGGCGTTCGTGGACCCGAATATCCATCCCGAACAAGCTGGGTTGTCGCCAGACTCCAGTAAGGGTGGAGAAGGTGTGAACTATCTCCGTCGGCTAAAAGCACCGCTAGCAGAAGGTGTGCCCACCGCTGCGGCGGCAGACGGCACCGGCAGAACTGGGGCCGCAACCACGGGTCTCGGGTTCAAAGATCGGCGGCAAAGCCCCAG
>Ga0074046_10001605_pt1 | contig 20197 bp, 20 predicted proteins | sample BogForMeECP23OM3_FD_94441 | JGI IMG/M metagenome (GOLD analysis project Ga0074046, IMG submission 94441) | Bog forest soil microbial communities from Calvert Island, British Columbia, Canada - Bog Forest MetaG ECP23OM3 | ecosystem: Environmental > Terrestrial > Soil > Wetlands ... | reverse complement strand
GCAGGCTGCGAAAAAGGGCGCATTCGCCACGACGCGGACAAGGTTGGTCTGCTTGCGTAGCCGTCTCACATCAACGACAATTTCGACGCCGCTCCGCCGACGCAGTCGGCTTCGTTCAATCAGTGGGTTCAAGACAACCCGCTAACCGATTCAAATGACTCGATTTGTTCCCGGACGGACACTTAGCGCGCCTCGGCGGCCGGATCGTCGGCGCCGACGAGATAGCCGAGGCCGCGCGCAGTCTTGATGATGTCGACGCCGAGCTTCTTGCGCAGTCGGCCGATGAACACCTCGATGGTATTGGAATCGCGGTCGAAATCCTGCTCGTAAAGATGCTCGACGATCTCGGTCCGGGAAATGATCCGCCCCGCGTGGTGCATGAGATACGACAGCAGCCGGTACTCATGGCTGGTGAGCTTTACCGGTTGGCCGTTGACCGTGACGCGCCCCGCCCGGGCGTCGAGCCGCACCGGACCGACCTGCAGGTCGCTCGACGCGTGGCCGGCCGCGCGACGCAAGAGAGCGCGCAGACGGGCGAGAACCTCCTCCATGTGGAAGGGTTTGGCGACGTAGTCGTCGGCCCCGGCGTCGATGCCCTGGACCTTGTCGCTCCACCGGTCGCGCGCGGTCAAAATCAGAACCGGCATCGTCCGTCCCGCCTTGCGCCAGGCTTCGAGCACGGAGATGCCGTCGCGCTTCGGCAGGCCGATGTCGAGAACGACCGCGTCGTAAGGTTCGGTGTCGCCCTGGAACCATCCCTCTTCGCCGTCGAACGCACGGTCGACGGCGTAGCCCGCCGCTTCGAGCGCCGAGGCGATCTGGCGGTTGAGATCGCGATCGTCTTCGACAACCAAAAGTCGCATTCGGGCTACTCTTCCTTGACCGGGCCGTCAGTTCTTGACGGGCTGCTCATGAGCGTCATGCCCCTCCTTGGGCTCGTGGGCATCGCGTGGCGGGGTTTCGTGGGCGTCGCGCGACGGCCGTGCGATCGGCTTCCCGGTTCCGGCGTCCATCTCAACGTGGATGAGCTTGCCGTCGCGATGGAGAAGGGTGATCTCATAGACAAAATCGTCGCCGCTGAGGCAGAGCTTGGCCGAAAGAGCTTCGGCCTTGCGCTGCTGTGCGGCGAATTTGAGCGCGGCATAGGGTTCGAGAAGCTTGTGGGCCTTGACCTGGTCGCGAGTATCGGAGGCGCTGAGGCAAACGGGCTTCGTAGCGGGGGCGTGCGACTCCGCCTCTGCGGCTTCTGCGGCGTGTGCGCCAAAACTCGACATCGCGATGAAGGCGACCGCGGCGCGACTGACAGTAGCGAGCGCGGCCATGACGAAGTCCCTGTTCCAGACGGCGCCCAACATCTTCGCTTTGGCGGCTGAATGCAATGTGAATGAGCGGCGCCCGCGGCCGCGCGCCGTTGAATGGGCGGACGTTTCGGCGCATGAACCCGGGCATGCCTCCCATGCGCCTGATCCTGCGCCTTTCGGCCCTCCTGCTTGCGGCGGCGGCCTCCCCCGCGGACGCTCTCGTGGGGGCGGTGCCGGACGGGCGGTTCGCCGACCGGGTGGCGATGGTGCTGATGCGAGGCTCAGGCGAGGCGGGGTTCTGCTCGGCCCTCGTGCTCGATTCGCGGACATTGCTGACCGCCGCCCACTGCCTCCGGCCTGTCCGCGACATGGCGGTGCATTATCGCGACGCGTCAGGGGCCCCGATCGTCATACCGGTCGAATCCGCCGTCGCTCACCCGCTATACCGCCCGGACGCGATCCGGGCGCGCGTCGAATCGATCGACGTCGCGCTCGTCCGGACCGCCCGGCCGCTCGACGCGCGCTTTGTCGGCGCGTCGCTTGCCACCGGCGACGGTCCGGCCGTCGGAGAGCCGGTCATCTTGACTGGTTACGGTTCGACCCGCGAAGGGGACTGGAAATCGGGCGGGAGCTTACGCAGCGTGACCCTTGCGGTGCGTGAGCCCGCCTCGACGGTGCTCGTGTGGGCGGCCGACCCCGAAGGCCGGGTCGCCGGCGCCTGCTCGGGCGATTCCGGCGCGCCGATCTGGTCCGAGGACGGCGCGACCGCCGTCGCCATTGCCGCCTGGGCGCAGGCACCGCGCGGACGCGGCTGCGGCGGCCTCACTCAGGGTCCGCGTCTTGCGCCGCTCCGGACGTGGATCGAAGAGACGAGGCGGGATCTTGGTCGGGAGCGGTAGCGCGCCTACTGCGCGTGCGCCTCCAGCGCCTCCTTGATCTCGTCGAGAACCTTCGGATCCTCGATCGTCGCCGGAGTCGCCCACGTTTCGTGGTCGGCAATTTTCTTCATCGTGCCGCGCAGGATCTTGCCGGAGCGCGTCTTCGGCAGGCGCGAGACCACGAGGGCGATCTTGAACGCCGCCACCGGGCCGATCTTGTCGCGCACCAGCTTGACGACCTCCTTCTCGATCTCCTCGTTCGGCCGGGTGACGCCGGCCTTGAGCACGATGAAGCCGCAGGGCTGCTCGCCCTTGATCTCGTCCTTGATGCCGAGCACGGCGCATTCGGCGACGTCCGGATGGGCGGCGACGACCTCCTCCATGCCGCCGGTCGACAGCCGGTGGCCGGCGACGTTGATGATGTCGTCGGTCCGGCCGAGGATGGTGAGATAGCCGTCCTCGTCGATCGTCCCGGCGTCGGCGGTCTTGTAGTAGCCGGGGAACTCCTTGAGGTAGCTTTCCCTCATCCGCTCGTCCTGCCGGTAGAGCGTCGGCAGGCAGCCGGGGGGCAGCGGCAGTTTGATCACGATCGAGCCCATCTTGCCGACCGGGACCGGGTGACAGGCTTCGTCGACGATCTCGACCGCATATCCAGGCATCGGCACAGTCGGCGAACCTGGCTTGATCGGCAGGATGCCGAGGCCCACCGGATTGGCCGCGATCGCCCAGCCGGTCTCGGTCTGCCACCAATGATCGACCACCGGCACGCCGAGCACCTTTTCCGCCCACTCGACGGTGTCCGGGTCGGCGCGCTCGCCGGCCAGGAACAGGGTGTGCATGGAGGTGATGTCGTATTTCTTCAGCAGCGCCGCCTGCGGATCTTCCTTGCGAACAGCGCGGAAAGCCGTCGGCGCGGTAAAGAAGGCGCGGACCTTGTATTCCTCGATAACCCGCCAGAACGCCCCGGCGTCCGGCGTGCCGATCGGCTTGCCTTCGTAGAGAACGGTCGTGCAGCCGTGCAACAGGGGCGCATAGACGATGTAGGAATGGCCGACCACCCAGCCGATGTCGGAGGCGGACCAGTAGGTCTCGCCCGGCTTGACGTCGTAGAGCGCCGACATCGTCCACTTCAGGGCGACGATATAGCCGCCAATGTCGCGCACTACGCCCTTCGGCACGCCGGTCGTGCCGGACGTATAGAGAATGTAGAGCGGGTCGGTCGCCGCGAGATCGGCGCAGGCCGCGCGCTTTCCGGCGGCCTTGGCGGCCTCGACCAGCCCCTTCCAGTCGTGGTCGCGCTCCGGATTCATCCGCGCTTCGATCTGTGGCCGCTGGAACACGACGACCGACTGCGTCTTGGCCTTGGACAGGCCGATCGCCAGGTCGAGCAGGGGCTTGTATTCGACGATACGGCCGGGTTCGATGCCGCAGCTCGCAGTCAGGATCACCTTCGGCTCGGCGTCGTCGATCCGCGTCGCCACCTCCTTGGCGGCGAAGCCGCCGAACACCACAGAATGCACCGCGCCAATCCGGGCGCAGGCGAACATGGCGACCAGCGCCTCGGGGATCATCGGCATGTAGATCAGAACGCGATCGCCCGCGGCGACGCCGAGGTCCTGCAGGACGGCGGCGAGCGCCGCGGTCTCACCGAGCAGCTCTCGGTAGGAAACCGTCCGCTTCGTTCCCGTCACCGGGCTGTCGTAGTAGATGGCCGCCTGGTCGCCGCGCCCGCCTTCCACGTGACGGTCGATGGCGTTGTAGCAGGCGTTGACGCGCGCGTCCGGGAACCACCGCCCGTACACGCCGGCTTCGGGATCGAAAATCCGCTCGGGCGCCTTGATCCAGGAAATCTCGCGCGCAGCCTCAGCCCAAAAGGCTTGCGGATCCGCGAGCCACTGATCATAGGTCTGCCTATAGCCGCTCATTCGTTTCGCTCCCTTTGCCCCGAGGTCGTTAGAAGTGGGCGCGATTTTCGCGCTCCAGGCCTTTGAACGCAACGCTGGCGCGCTAACACTAACGGCCTATGCCCCCTTTCGCGGCGGGCATGTGTGGAGCGCAGGATGTCGGGCGAACTGAACTTCTATCTCGTCGCCGTCCCTGCGGTGATCGTGCTCGGCCTGTCGAAAGGCGGTTTCACCGGCCTCAGCTCGCTTGCCATGCCGATGCTGTCGCTGGTGACGTCGCCGATCAGGGCCGCGGCGATCGTCCTGCCGGTCCTGATCGTGCAGGATTGGGTGAGCGTCTGGGCGTTCCGGCGCGACTTTTCGCCGCGGAACCTCATCATCCTCGTCCCGTCGTCGATGATCGGCATCGCAGCGGGCTGTCTGCTCGCGGCGCGGGTCAGCGAGGATGCGGTCCGGCTCGCGGTCGGCGTGATTTCGATCGCCTTCGTCTTCTACATGATCCTGCGCGACCGGCTCGGCCTCGCCGCGGTCGACAGGCCCGGCGTCCCGGGCGGCGTGCTGTGGGGTTCGCTCGCCGGATTCACCAGCTTTATCAGCCATGCCGGCGCGCCGCCGTTCCAGGTGTACGTGATGCCGCAGAATCTGAAGCCGCGCGTGTTCGCAGGAACAGCGACGATGTTCTTCGCCGCCGTGAACCTCATCAAGCTTCCGCCCTATTTCCTGCTCGGCCAGTTCAGCCGCGACAACCTTCGCGTATCCGCGGGGCTCATTCCCGTGGCCATCCTCTCGACTTTCGCCGGGGTCTGGCTCGTGCGCCGGGTCGACGCCAACCGGTTCTACGCCATCATCCTCGTCCTCACCTTCCTAATTGGAGTCAAGTTGACCTATGACGCTGTCCAGGCGCTCATCTAGTCCTACGGCGACGGCGCCTGCGACGGCTCGACACGGCCGGATCGTCGCGCAGGTCCCGGCCTTCGCGCTGGTCGGGGTGATCGGCTACATCGTCGACGCAGGGATTACCTACGCCGGCGCGCGCTATCTCGGCCTGTCGCCGGAGCTTGCCCGTCCGCCGGGCTTCATCGTCGCCACGATCGTGAATTTCCTGCTCAATCGCGCGATCACCTTCCGCGGCTCGAGCGCGCCGTTCTGGCGCGCGTTCGTGCGCTACTGGGTGGTCGCCTCGGGCGGGCTCGCCGTGAACTACGCGGTCTATTCCGCTTGCGTCCAGCTTGCGCCCCGGTTCGGGATCGCCGTCGCGCCGGCCGTTCTACCGCTCTTCATCGCCGTCGGGGTGGGCTTCGCCATGGTCGTGACCTTTCTCGGGTTCCGCTTTTTCGCCTTTCGATAATCTCGGCCCGCAACCCCTCCCCAACGCCGCTGCGAGCGTTATGATGGCCGCGAGGCGCCGCAACTAAAGGCGCAACCGCCTCGATTCGCGGGTATCGTCGCCCGGCCGGGCGTCTGGGTCAGAGGAAGCCTATGTCTCAATCGTCATACGAAAGCGATCTCGATCGCAATTCCGCGAACTTCCAGCCGCTCACCCCGCTGACTTACCTCGAGCGCGCAGCGCTTGTGTTCCCAGACCGCCTGGCGATTGCGCATGGAGACCTTCGCCGCAACTATCGTGAATTCCACGCCCGGTCGAAGAAGCTCGCCTCGGCCCTGGCGAAGCGTGGGTTCGTTCGCGGCGACACGGTCGCGGCCATGCTCGCCAACACCCCCGCGATGCTCGAGTGCCATTACGGCGTTCCGATGTGCGGGGCGGTGTTGAACACCCTCAACACCCGGCTGGACGCCGCCACGCTCGCGTTCATGCTCGATCACGGCGAGGCCAAGGCGCTAATCGTCGACCGCGAATTTTCCGGCGTGGTCGCGGAGGCGTTGAGGCTCGCCAAGGTCCGCCCGCTCATCATCGACTACGACGACCCGGAATACGACGGTCCGGGCAAGCGGATCGGCGAGACGGAATACGAGGCCTTCGTGGCCGAGGGTGACGAGACTTACCAGCGCGCCTTCCCTCTCGACGAGTGGGACGCGATCGCCCTCAACTACACCTCGGGCACCACCGGCGACCCCAAAGGCGTCGTCTACCATCATCGCGGCGCGAGCCTGCTGGCGGTGGGCAACGTCGTCACCGCCGACATGGGCCGGCACCCCGTCTACCTCTGGACGCTGCCCATGTTCCATTGCAATGGCTGGTGTTTCCCGTGGTCGATCAGCGTCAAGGCGGGCGCGCACGTCTGCCTGAGGCAGGTGCGCGCCAAGACGCTCTACGACCTCATCGCCGAGCACAAGGTGACCCACCTCTGCGGCGCGCCGATCGTCATGTCGGTCCTGCTCAACGCGCGCGACAGCGAACGGAAGCCCCTGCCGCACGTTGTGCGCTTCTTCACCGCTGCGGCGCCGCCGCCGGCTGCAGTGCTCAAGGCGATGCGCGACGCGGGCTTCGAGGTCACCCACCTCTATGGCCTGACCGAGGTCTACGGGCCGTCGGTGGTCAACGACTGGAAGGACGAGTGGAACGCGCTCGACGGGGAGGAGCAGGCGCATCTCAAGGCGCGGCAGGGCGTGCGCTACCATGCGCTCGAAGACCTCGACGTCATGGACCCCGACACGATGGCGCCCGCGCCCGCCGACGGCCGGACGATGGGCGAGGTCATGTTCCGCGGCAACGTCGTGATGAAGGGCTACCTCAAGAACAAGCCTTCGACCGACAAGGCCTTCGCCGGCGGCTGGTTCCACTCCGGCGATCTCGGGGTCAAGCATCCGGACGGCTACATCCAGCTCCGCGACCGCGCGAAGGACATCATCATCTCGGGCGGCGAGAACATCTCCTCGATCGATGTGGAGGACGCCCTGTTCGAGCATCCGGGCGTCCAGCTCGCCGCCGTGGTCGCGCGTCCGGACGAGAAATGGGGCGAGACGCCCTGCGCCTTCGTCGAAATGAAGCCGGGCCACACGGCGACTGCGGAGGAACTCGTCGCCTGGTGCCGCGAGCGCCTCGCGCATTACAAGTGCCCGCGCACGATCGTTTTCGCCGAGATCCCCAAGACGTCGACCGGCAAGGTCCAGAAGTTCGCCTTGCGCGAGCGCGCCAGGCAGCTCGGCCAGGATTCGGCCTGAGGCCATGCAAGCGGATCACTGGCCGACTTACTGCCGCGCGCTTCTGGCGGCGTCGGTCGCCTCCGCGGCCTCACGCTTTCCCGGCCGGGGCGAGGAAGCGCCGGAGCGGGTCCATGGCGTCCGCAAGACCTTGAAGGAGTCGCGCGCCCTGGCGCGGCTGTTTCTGCCGACCGTCGGCGAGCCGGCGCGGGTCACGATCGCCGCGCTCGCGGTGGTGCGGCGCAGGGTCGGACGCGCGCGCGATCTCGACGTCATGGAGAGCCGCCTCGAGCGCCTCGATCCGCCGCGGGAGATCGCCGAACCCCTCGGCCAGGCGATTGCGCGAGAGCGCGAAGCCGCCAAGCGCGCCCATACGCATTTCGCCACGGCGGCGTCGCGCGCCCAGCTCAACGCGATCGTCAAGCGGCTGGAAGGCTGGGACCTCGGCCACGTCGGGGACGGCGACATCGCTGAGGCCGTCGCGCGGACGTATCGGCAGGGCCTTCGTCGCGGGCGGCTCGCCTTCGGCGGCGAGGACGCAGCTGCGCTGCATGCGTTGCGCTCCCGCGTGGTCGATCTGCGCTACCAGCTTTCCGCCCTTGCTCCCGCCTGGCCCGCGGCGCTCGGCGCCCAGTCCGAAGAACTGAACGCGCTGCGCGATACGCTCGGGGATTTCAACGATCTCGCCGTGCTCGGCCGGTTTGCGGCCGAGCACGGCGGACTTTCCCCCGAAGCGCTGGCGGGCCTGGCCGAGCGGCTCGACGTAAAACAGAAGAAGCTCAAGCGGCGCGTCGCAATCGAGTTCGAGCGCCTGTTCGCCGAGACCTCCGACGCGTTCGCTGCGCGCCTCTCCGCCTATCTGAGGCATCCGATTGGCGACTTGGACCCGGCCCGACGGGCCCGCTCGAAACGTGAGGCTGGATCCCCGACGACTCCGGCGTGAACGGTTCCTCGGCGAGAACCGATCAAGCCCCCGCTCAAAAATCGACGGCAAGCCCTTTGACCTCCCAATCACCGTAGCGCACTGGGTCCTCGCCGCCGCGGCCGGCGATCTCGCGCGGGCGTTCCGGCGCGCTTTTCGCCCGCCGCGCCTCCGCCTCCGCAAGCGCGCGCCGCGCCGCAGCCGGCAGCGCCCGTTCGCCCCGGCTCGCGGACGGGGCGCCCTCCCGGGGCGGGACCGGTATGTCGTCGACAGCGCCTTTCATGGTGTCCTCCGCTCGCTAACGCGCGCTCGATTAGCGAAGCTATTCTACTCGCCGGGCTCCCCGATTTTCAATGCGCCCAATGGCGGTCGCAGCGCCCGCTCGCGCGACGCAAAGGCCATCGCCTTCGCGCCAACCGGGGTCTCGCTGAAGAAACCTGTTGGTTGTCTTGCGTTGCCATGCAGGATTCGACATAAGGGGACGCAAATGAGAAAGGCGATCGGGAACAAGTTTATGACCGACCGCAACAGACGTTGGTTTGGAACATTTGGCGTGCTGACTTCGCAGGGCTTCGAGGCGAAGTCGTCGTCAGGGGGCGAAAGGGGCCCGCTCGGCGAAGCCGCATCAGCCCCTCAATCCGATCGAGAATTGACGCCGTCGCTTCGCCCGGAGCCGCTGCAGCTCGAGGCGGGCGCCGGCGCCCGCGCGCCGCTCGGAGAAGGAGCATTTTCGGGTTTCGAGCACGCCCGGGTCGACGACGTCGTGGACGAGTCCGCCATCCCGAAACGGTCGCCGGAGACCTGCGAAGCGTCGCCTACCTTCGATGAATCGTGGATCGGGGCCCAAAAGCCGCGCGAGCAGAGCCTCTTGAGGCTCATCCTCGCGCAGGATGCGCTTCGCGCGGCGGCGGCCAAGGGAGCGGTCGTGGAACTGCGGGCCGCGGCCGACGAATGGCGCGGCTCCCTTCTTCCCATCGCAGCGACGGTCACGATCAATTCCGGCGACGCCGAAGAGGCGCAGGCGAACGTCGGCGGCCTGAAGAACGAGCTGAATGCGCTCTTTATCCATAACGTCTTGCAGTTCCTGCCCGAGACCCGCCAATTTCTCGCGCTTTGCTTCTCCAAGCTCTCGGCCGGCGGAATGATGATCATCAGCGTTCCGCATCAGTTCCTGTACGAACGCAAGCTGCGGCTGCCGTCCCGACGCAACCGGCTGCACCGACGCTTCTACACGCCGAACACCCTCATGGCGGACGTCGAGGAGGCGATCGACCCGTGCGAATTTCGGGTTCGATTTCTCGGCGACAGCGATGCGGGCTTTCCGTACTGGGCCGGTCAGGCCACCGTCGACGACCGGGCCGAAACTGGCGTCATCACAGCGGCCAGGTTCCATACGTCGATGGCGGAACACAGGACCTATGAGATCGCGCTCCAGCAATCGTTCCGGCCGCAGGACATGCGGACGATCATCTGGAGATCGATGCGCGGATAACCGCCGCGCGCCGCCTGCAAGCCGGGCGATTACACAATCCGGATCGACGGAGACCTTCAAGGCCGCCTGCGGATTCGGCTGACGCAGAAGTTCGCTTCCGAGACCCTCGTCGACACGATCGTCAAGAGCTTCAAAGATCCGATCCGCCTGAAGCTGACGAGTCCGGCGGAAAAGTTCGAGGTCATCGCCGACCGGGTCGATGACACGCGGGCGGTGACGGTGCGCGCGATCGAGATCGCGCGCGAGCCGACGCCGCTCAACGGGAGTCCGGGCCCACAACCGACGATTTCCGGCGAGCGCCCCATTTTCCGCAGCCAGAAGCTGGCCGCGGGCGCGAAGCGTCCGGACGCGCCGGCGGCCCGCAGCCTCCTTCGAGACAGCGGAGGGCGCGATCTGCCGCTCCCCCTGAAGCTCCCGGCCGCATCCCTGCATCCGGCTGACGCATTCGGCGCCGTCGAAGCGAACCGGCTCCGGCCGGGCGGGTCGATCGTCTTCAACGCCGAAACGATGTCCGAGGAGCTAATTCTCTTTTCTGGGCCCTGTTTTCATCTCGAGCGCGGGATCTATCTCATTCGGCTGCGAGGATCGTTGGAAGGTTTGCTCGGATTGAGGTTCACCAAGAATCTGGGCGTCGATCGGCTGCGGGAGGTCGCAATTTCGCGCTTCGACGAGCCGGTGCGGATCGTCGTGAGCGAACCGGCCGACAACGTCGAGATCACCGGGTACAGGATGAAGGCCACGCGATCGCTGACGCTGGACTCGATCGAGATCGACGCCGTCCCGATCGAGACGAACGAAGATATTGGACCTCCCGGTCCCCGCGCCGAAGCGCTGAATACCGCGCACGCGGTCGGCGCGCCCGTTCCGCCCGTGGCGCGGCGGCGCTCGCCCAAGACGCTGGTCTTCTGCACCGCTTTTTCCCATGTGCACGACTACTGGGACGCGCGGTACGGCTTGTGGGTCAAGGCGCTCCAGTCGTCGGGGCTCGAGTTCGACACGATCCTCATGGTCGATGACGGTTCGAGCACAGTCCCCGACTGGCCCGGGCTGGCGGTCTGGACCGACGCCGAGCCGCTTCCGCATCTCGACGAGCTGCCGGAGGTGATTCTTTATCGCTTCCAACAGCGGCTCGGCCGCAGGAGCGTCGTCGATTTTCCTGGCTGGCATCGCTCCTTCACTTTCGCGGGAAAGTTCGCCGAAGCTTATGGATTCGAGAAAGTGATCCACATCGAATCCGATTGCTTTCTGGTCAGCGAGCGCATCCAGAGGTACGTCAACGATCTGAGAGCCGGTTGGACGGCCATGTGGAGTCCGCGGTACGAATTTGCGGAAAGCGCGATCCAGATCGTCGCCGGCGACGCGATGCGCCGTTTCCAGGACTTCGAACAGATTCTTCCGCAGCAGAGACTCGTAAATCACGGTCTCGAAGACGAGCTACCTTTGGACATCGTTGAAATGACGTTCAAGGGCGATCGTTATGGGGAGTATCTCGACCACGTCCCGCAGGACGCGGACTACATTGCGCAAGTTCGCGCGGAACAGCCGCCGCAGTACTTCTGGTGGCTTGATTTGGGCGACGAGAGCCGCGTGCCGGTCCTGACGGAGTTCTCATTGACTCGCGACCGGGCGCTGGGCGGCGTCCGCACGAAAGCACCCGGCGAAGAACACTCCAAGACAGGAGACTCGCCCTCAAGCCGGCTTGCCTCAGCGAACTCGGCAAGCCGCATCGGCGACGCTCCCGACAAGACGCGCGGCGAGGCCGACTCCGTCATGGACTCGCTTCGCCCGGCTTAAGCGTGACGAAAGGTATCGGCCTCGCCCGTCCCTGCGCCCTATTTCGAGAAAAAGCGCGCGAGCGCATGGTCGATCGAGACCGGACCCGGGCCAAGGGCGATGATCGCGGTCGCGAGCGCCGCCCAGGGAAGATGGAAGTTCTGCCATCCGTCGGGGACGACGAGCTGGATCGCGCCCGTCATGACAAGCAGGCCGAATGCGCTGAAGCGCGTCGCCAGTCCGATCACGAGCAGCACGGGCAGCGCGATCTCCGCCACACCGTCGACGAAGGCGATCAACCCGGGCGCAGGGAAATCGAAAGCTTGGCCGAAGACGTGCAGCTTGAACTCGTCCTCGAACAGGTATTCGGCGGCCGGCGACAGCGACAGAAATCCAGTCCACTTGGTGAGGCCCGACTTGAAGAACGGAAGGGACCGCGCTCGCCGTCCGCACCGCCCGGAGGTCGGAAATGGCGATGTCCGTCATGGGTTGCGATCCTCAGTTTGACGTTGCCTTGCGGTTGACTTCTTCGGCGCCGACGAAGGCGCCCATGGCGATCAATGCGACGAGATTGGCCGATAAATCGAACCGATCGTCGGCGCGGAGCGCGGCCTCGGCCGCCTCGGCGAGCGTCAATCGCGCGGCGAGCGCGTCGACGAATTCCGCGCCGCCCGGCGCACAGACGCGCACCTCGACGTCGGCCTCCGGCGGCAAAACGAGCCCATCCTCGCCGCCGGCCTCAAAGTCGACGGACTTGGGAACGCCGTCGGCCACGTTCATTCGCCAGACCGTCACCGCCGGAAGCCGCGAGCGCACGACGCGCAGCGACGGATGGACGAGAAGCCGGAGCCCGACGGCGTCACAGGGCGTCAGCGGGGCGAATGCCTCCGCCGTGAGCGGTTGCGCATCGGCGGCGTGATAGGCTTCGGTCCAGGCGCGCTCGATCCGCGCGACGTCGGCGAGGTAGGGCAGCGGATCGGCGGGTTCGAAGGCGGCGACGAAATCGGGGAAGGTTTCGCCGTAGTCGAGCAGGACCGGCGAGCGCGGCGGCTCGGCCGTCACATAGGCGCGGGCCATGGCTCGGAAGAAGTCTTCGCCGACAATCCTTCGCGTGACCGGGAAGTTATCGCCGATCGCGTCGATCAGGCCGACGACGACATTGTTGCGATAGACCGCAAAGCGCCGCTCGCTTGCCTCGCGGTCCGGCCCGACGAATTCGCGCGAGGGCTCGACCGCCGGATTCAGCAGCGCCGCGGCGAAGGCGCGCTGGAGTTCAGGCCACGGCGGCATCGGCGCGTTCCTTCCGGCAAGCAGCCGCCAGGACCCGTTCAGCGCGCAAGGCTTCCCCGTGAAGCTCCGGCCACGCCGGCACGTTGGCGTCCCATTCGATCAGCGTCCGCGCCGGACCGAGACGGGCGACGGCGTAGGCGTAGAGGTCCCATACGGAGGCGTCGACGGGCCGATCGTGCGCGTCGATCAAAAGCGGACGCTGCTTCTCGTCGATGTCGGGGGCGAAGCCGGCCCTCAACGGGCTCGCTCGGACCGCCCATTGGGTCGCGCCGCCGCTTTTTGCGGATCGCTTTGGCTCCTGCACGTGCGTCAGCGGAAAGGCGTCGATGTAGGCGACCGGGTCCAAACCCTGATTGGTCGAGGCGACACGCACGTTGTTGACGTCGAGCAGCAGGCCGCAGCCTGTCCGCCGCGCGACCTCGGCGATAAAATCGGTCTCCGAAAACTCAGCCTGAGCGAAGGCGAGATAGGTCGAGGGATTCTCGAGCAGCATCGTGCGCCCGAGCGCCTCCTGGGTCTCGTCGATGTGATCGACGACGCGATGAAGCGTCTCCGTCGTGTAGGGAAGCGGCAAAAGGTCGTTGAAGAACGCCGTCTCGTGGGTCGACCATGCGAGATGCTCGGAGAACAGCGCCGGCTGATAGCGGTCGATGAGGCGACGGAGCCGTTGAAGATGCTCGCGATCGAGCGCTTCGGCGCCGCCAATCGACAGGCCCACTCCATGGAGCGAGAGGGGATAGCGCTCGCGGATCGCGGTCAGCCAACGATGCGGCGGGCCGCCCGCGCCCATGTAATTCTCGGCGTGGACCTCGAAGAAGCCAATCGCCGGATTGGTCTCGAGAATCGCGCGATAGTGCGCGGGTTTCAGGCCGACCCCGGCCTCAGCCGAAAGCACGAACGTGCGCCGGCTTGCTGCAACGATGCTCATGATGAGCCCCCGAGGGAAGAGCGGGCGGCGGATCGGGTCGCCGCCCGGGAAAAGGTCGGCTCTTCGCGCCCTAGCCCTTGGGCGTCAGGCTGCCCATGCCGTTTGGCGTCTGCATCGCGGTGCACGTGCCTTTGGCGACGAGCTTGAACGAGTTGCCCTGATAATCGGCGCTGCTCGTTCCCGCGCAGGTCGTGCCGGCGCCGGCGAAACAGTCGTTCTGGCCCTTGAGCGCGACTCCGAAGCACTTCTCGAACTTGCCGGTGTTCAGCGTCTCCATCGTCTTCATTTGCTGCTTCTTCATCGCGTCCTCCATGTTGTTCTGCGCGATGGCCGAGGACGCGGCGAGCGCGCCGACGGCTGCGGCGAGAGCGCCGGCGACGAGAGCGGACATCTTGGCGTTGGACATGGTCATTCCTCCTTGAACGTTTCGCGCGGCCGCCCCAGGCGGCGCGCCGGCGAACCGAAGCGGCTCACAGGACGATCTTCGACGCTTCGGAGAATGTTGTTACAGGTGGCGAACGAGCGAACCTGCCGGCGCTCGCTGCAATGCGCCCGTTCCCAAGGAACGGATCGGCGCCGCAGCCGAGGGAGCGTGAACGACCGTTCGGATAGGGGGAGGGCGGCTCAATTCGAGACGGCCGCCGTCGCCTTTCGGTGCCCGCGTCCCGGATTCGACGCCTCGGGGTCAGCTTGCGACCCGCTGCGAGGGTTAAGGAATCGGAGGAACGCGGGTTGTGGCTCCGGGATGCGGCCTGTTCTGCTCGGCCCTTCCGACCAGCCGACCCCCAAGGCCGCCTTCGGGCGGATTTTCCCTTGCGTCCTCGGCGGACCCGAAGCTGGCGCGTTAACGTTATTTCTGGGTTAATGCCCGCGAGCGGCGTTTGGGCTTTATACTTGCTTGGCGTGTTCCCGAATGCGGGAGCGCGGCCGTCTCTCGCCCGGGATGGGAGTAAAAGTATGAATCGCCAGTTCGACGGATGGAACCGCCTCTCGGGCGCCGCGGGCCTGCCGCCGGGCGCCATTCCATTCATTCACCGGCTGACCGCCTCGCCGGCCTTCAGGGACCTGTTCCGCGAGGGGATGGCGCTGGTCGAAGAGGCGGCCGCCTATCTCGACGGGCCGGGACGCGCGGAGTCGCGGGCCCTGCCGAGAACGGCGGCGCTTGCCTACGCCACCGAGAGCATGCGGCTGACGACCCGCCTGATGCAGGTCGCCTCGTGGCTCTTGCTCCAGCGCGCGGTCAACGAGGGCGAGCTGACGCCGATTCAGGCGCTGACCGAACGGCACCGGGTCAAACTCGCGCGCCAGGACCTCGCTTGCGCCGCCGAAACCTTCGAGCAACTGCCCGCGACCCTGCGCACGCTCAGCCTCCGTTCGCTGCGTATCCAGGAGCGGGTCATCCACCTCGACCAGAGCCTCGTCTGCGCCCGGACGCCGGCGGTGCTGGCGCGCGGCAGCGCGGTGGCGGCGCAGGTCGAGCGGCTGAGGGCGGCGTTCTCGAACTGACGGAAGCGCCGCCCGCGACCCCGTTGCGTTTGGCGCCGGGAGCGCCATCGAGGGCGGCCGGACTTGCCACGACCCGCATTTGGCCGCATTGGTCGACGACATAAGTCGTTCCCAATCGCTTCCGGTCATGCCGTCCACTCCGCCTCGCCAGTCAACGTGCTCGATCACCCTCGTCACCCCCCCATTGTCGGCGACCAGCGCGCCTGCATTCGGGAAGGTGTTCGCCGAGGTTCTCGCCGCCGCGCCAATCGCAAGCGCCCGCGTGCGCTTTGCGCCCGGCGCCGAAGGCGATGCCAAGGCGATCATCGCGCCGCTCCTGAAGGCGTCGGCCGCGGCCGACTGCGCCCTGATCCTGGACGGAGATCCACGCCGCGCCGCGCGTCTCGGAGCTGACGGCGCGCATGTCGACGGCGCCGGCGAAGCGCTCGACGAGGCCCTCGACAGTCTCAAACCCGAGCGGATCGTGGGCGTCGGGGGTCTCAAAATGCGCGACGACGCGATGACCGCCGGGGAGAAGGGCGCGGACTATGTCATGTTCGGCGAGCCGCGCGGCGCCGCTCCGCCGATGGCGCTCGAACTGATGCTCGAGCGGGTCGGCTGGTGGGCGGACATCTTCGAGACGCCTTGCGTCGCCTACGCCGAATCGATCGAGGCGGCCCGTCGTCTCGCCAGAGCGGGCGCGGATTTCGTCGCCGTGGACGACGCGGTCTGGGGCGCGCCTTCGCCGGCGGAGGCTGCGCGGGCGCTCCACGCGGCGGTCGCCCGAGCTGCGGCGGAGGCGCCATGAGGCTGCTCGCGCTTGCACTCGCGACGTCGCTTACCGTGGCCGGGGCTGCCACGGCTCAGACGGGCGCCCCCAACGCGACGGCGCCGGCGCCGTCTTCGCTTCCCTCGCTCACGTCGCCGCTTCCGCCCCGTGCGGACGGCAAGCCGCCGGACTTCGCTTTCGGCGCTTACCAGCGCGGCAACTTTCTGTTCGCCTTGCGCGAAGCCGAGCGGCGCCTCGACCAGAATCCGCGCGACGCCGCGGCGATGACCCTGATCGGCGTCATCTATCGTGACGGCGCGGCGGAGGGGAAGAACGATCTCGAAGCGTCGCGCTGGTTCCGCTTGGCGAGCAACCTCGGCGACCCGCAGGCCGCTTATGAGCTCGGGGCCCTGCTGCTCGAGGGCGCGAACGGCGTGCCCAAAGACCGGGACGCGGCCAAGGCGCAGTTCGAGCGCGCCGCGGCCCAGAACCAGGCGACGGCCCTCTACAATCTCGGCGTCATGGCGCTCGATGCGTCGGACGGCCGGAAGCCGGATTTCGCCGCGGGGGCGCAATTCTTCCTCGGATCCGCGAACGCCGGCGGCGACGACGGCGCCTACTCTTACGGCGTCATGCTGCGCGAAGGCAAAGGCGTGCCGCAGAACCTCGCGGAGGCCGCGCGCTGGCTGAAGCGCGCCTCTGATGCGGGTGTGATCGCCGGGCAGGTCGAATATGCGATCATGCTGTTCAACGGCGAAGGCGCGCCTAAAGACGAAACCCAGGCGGTTGCCATTCTTCGCGTGGCGGCGGCGAAGGGAAACCCGATCGCCCAGAACCGCCTCGCGCATCTCTATGTCGACGGCGTCGTGGTCGGCCGCGACCTGGCGCGAGCGGCGGCGTGGAACGCGTTCGCCAAGGCCGGCGGCCTGCAGGATCAGGGCCTCGACGTCGCGACGGCCAACTTGACGCCGGACGAGCGCAGTCGCTTCACGCGGATCGTTCGCGGAACGATCGGAAACTGAAGGATCTGGGGGGTTGTGAGCCGGTCCAGCGCGCTGGATCGCTGCGGCGGAGCCCGTTCTTGCGGGTAACAGGAGGCAGGCATGACGGATCTCAACGCCCGCGTCGGCGAAGTCACCGAGCGCATAGCCGACCGGAGCCGGGCGTCGCGACGCGCCTATCTCGACCGGATCGACGCTGCGGTCGCCAAGAGGCCGGCGCGAAAGCGACTGGGTTGCGCCAACTTCGCCCACGGCTTCGCCGCTTGCGCCCCCGGCGAGAAGGAGACGCTGCGCGACGGCGACGGACCCAATCTCGCGATCGTCACCGCCTACAACGACATGCTGTCGGCCCATCAGCCGTTCGCCCGCTTTCCCGATCTTATCAAGGAGGCGGCGCGCGCAGCCGGCGGCACCGCGCAGGTCGCCGCCGGCGTGCCGGCGATGTGCGACGGCGTCACCCAGGGCGAGGCCGGGATGGAGCTCTCGCTCTTTTCCCGCGACGTAATCGCGCTCTCGACGGCGGTCGCGCTGTCTCACGACATGTTCGACGCCGCGGTCTACCTCGGCGTCTGCGACAAGATCGTGCCGGGGCTTTTGATCGGCGCGCTGTCGTTCGGCCATCTGCCGGCGGTGTTCCTGCCGGCCGGGCCGATGCCGTCAGGCCTCCCAAACGACGAGAAGTCGAAGATCCGGCAGCTCTTCGCTGAAGGCAAGGCGTCTCGCGCCGACCTCCTGAAAGCCGAGGCCGAGGCCTATCACGGCCCGGGCACCTGCACGTTCTACGGCACCGCCAACACCAATCAGATGCTGATGGAGATCATGGGGCTCCATCTGCCAGGGGCGTCGTTCGTCAACCCGAATACGCCGCTCAGGGACGCTCTGACCATTCTCGGGGTCAAGCGCGCGCTGGAGTTGACCGCGCTCGGCAACGCCTTCACCCCGATCGGCCACGTGATCGACGAGCGCGCCGTCGTCAACGGCGTCATCGGCCTGCATGCGACTGGCGGCTCGACCAATCTGACTATCCATCTCATTGCGATGGCCGCAGCGGCGGGCATCGCGCTGAGGTGGGAGGACTTCGCCGACCTCGCCGAGGCGACGCCCTTGCTCACCCGCATCTATCCCAACGGCAAGGCGGACGTGAACCATTTCCACGCCGCGGGCGGCATGGGGCTGCTCATCCGCGAACTTTCGGAGGCGGGTCTGTTGCACGCCGACGCGCGCACGGTCTGGGGCGAGCGGCTCGCCGATTACACGGTCGAGCCGCATCTGGACGACGCCGGCGAGATCTGCTGGCGTCCCTCGCCCGAGACGTCGGGCGATCCGAACGTCCTGCGCGGCGCGGCGGAGCCGTTCCAGGCGACAGGCGGTTTGCGGGTGCTTGAGGGGCGGCTCGGGAGGGCGGTCATCAAGACGTCCGCCGTTGCGCCCGAACGCCACGTGATCGAAGCGCCTGCGCGGGTGTTCCACAGCCAGGAGGAGCTGCACGCGGCCTTCCGCGCAGGTGAACTCGACCGCGATTTTGTCGCGGTCGTGCGCTTCCAGGGCCCGAAGGCGATCGGCATGCCCGAACTGCACAAGCTGATGCCTCCGCTCGGCGTACTGCAGGATCGCGGCCACAAGGTCGCGCTCGTCACCGATGGACGTCTCTCCGGCGCCTCGGGAAAGGTGCCCGCGGCGCTCCACGTGACCCCGGAGGCGGCGGCGGGCGGAGCGATCGGCAAGATCCGCAATGGCGACGTTGTGCGGGTGGACGCGCCCCGGGGCCGCCTGGACGTCATCGTCGACGACGAGGTCTGGGCGAACCGCGGGCATGCGGAAGCGGATCTTTCCCGCTCCCATGTGGGGATGGGGCGCGAGCTATTCGCCGCGTTCCGCGGACAGGTCGGCGCAGCGGAAGAAGGCGCAGCGATTTTCTCCGCGGCGTGACGCTGCGGCGCCAAAAAACGTTGAGGCTTCGTTCACCAATCGGGGGCGATATTGAGCCGGTCCCCCAAAGAAGGCGATCGACAGAATCAAGGCGCCACGACGTCATGCTCCGACGGCCTCCCTCCTCTCCGGCTGCTGCGGGGCGCGCGCAGACGCCTGAGCTCGCGGTCCCCCGGTCGAACGCCGTTCGCGCACGAGGAATCTGATGCCGTCCCGATTCTGGCTCATTCTGACTTTTATCGTCGCTTTCGGGCCGACCCGGGCGCACCCAGAGACCCCGCCGAAACTGCTCGCCGTGGTGCTCGACCAGGCGATCGTGGCGAAGCTGCCGGCGGGCGCATCGACGATCATCATCGGCAATCCGATGATCGCGGACGTGACCGTGCTGAAGACAGGCGCAGCGATGGTCGTCACGGGGAAGGGTTACGGGCAGACCAACCTCATCGCGCTCGACGCCGACGGCGCCGTGCTTCTCGAAGAGCAGGTACGCGTTCTTCCGGCGAGAACGGTTGTGGTCTTGCAGAACGGAACCTCGCACGTATCCTATTCCTGCAATCCCGATTGCATGCCGACGGTGCAGCTTGGCGACGATCCGAAGAGCTTCAATGACGCCGGCGGCGAGATTTCCAGCCGCAACAGTTACGCCATGGGCGGCTCGGGCGGCGGCAAATAGAGCGACCGCCGCGGTGGGCCTTTGCGCCGCCTGACCGTCGCCGAGCCGGTTTCGCGCGCGGCGGTCTGGTCGCGGCGGTTGGCCGTCTTCGCGCTCCTTGTCGCTGGCGTCGCGATCCTGTTGTCCCGTCTGCGTGCGGCGGATCCGCCGGCCGCGCTCACTGTTTTCGCCGCCGCGCTCGTCGTCGCCGGTTTCGCTCTCATGCTCGCGGGGGCTGCGGCTTCGGTCATCTGGCGCGACGGCCTTCGCGGCGCCGGAGAGGCGTTTGTCGGCTTCATCCTGGCCGCGGGCCTGACCGCCTATCCGGCATACCTCGCAGCGCTCGCTTTCACGCTGCCGAAGATCAACGACGTCTCGACCGACCTGGCCTCTCCGCCGTCGTTCCTGCACTCGGCCCGGGCGCGCGCGGCGGGCGCCGGCGCCGAGCCTCCGCCGCCGCAAGACGCTGCGCGGGCCGCACAGCGAGAGGCCTACCCTGATCTTCAGTCGCTCAAGCTGGAGATGGATGCTTTGGAGGCCTACCGTCTGGCGCTTGCCGTCGCCACCGACCTGGGCTGGCGGGTCATTGATCTCGCGCCGCCGAATCCCGCGGGCGGCGGGTCGGCGACCATCGAGGCCCAGGACCGGTCGCTGTTTTTCGGCTTTCCAAGCGACGTGGTGATCCGCATCAGGCCCGGCGCGACGTCGACCGCAATCGACCTGCGCTCCGTCTCGCGGGTGGGCCTGCATGACTTCGGCGCCCATGCCGCG
>Ga0074046_10001603_pt1 | contig 20214 bp, 22 predicted proteins | sample BogForMeECP23OM3_FD_94441 | JGI IMG/M metagenome (GOLD analysis project Ga0074046, IMG submission 94441) | Bog forest soil microbial communities from Calvert Island, British Columbia, Canada - Bog Forest MetaG ECP23OM3 | ecosystem: Environmental > Terrestrial > Soil > Wetlands ... | reverse complement strand
GTACTACCAGCGGTAGTACTCGGAATGGTCTTCGATCTGGAATGACTCAGGTGGATTACGCTCGGTGCGAGAAGCCCTTCGCGAGCGCTCAGTTCACCAAGGGCCTGCGTGGATCACGGCTTGGCTGATTTGTGAATCTGCACCGTGGACCAGGTTTTGTCGGCGGCGTGGCAGAGGTCTTCGAGCGGACACTCGGCGCACTTCGGTTTGCGTGCGATGCACATCGCGCGGCCGTGATGAATGATCTGGTGGGAGAAGTCGATCCACTTGCTGCGCGGGATGACGCGCATCAGGTCCTGCTCGATTTTCGGTGGGTCGATATTCTTGGTGAGCTCGAGGCGGCGGGAGATGCGCTGTACGTGGGTGTCAACCACGACACCGTCGGCAATGCCGAACCATGAGCCGAGCACCACGTTGGCGGTTTTGCGAGCGACGCCGGGGATGGTGAGCAGTTCCTCCATCGTGCGGGGAACTTCGCCGCCGAGATCGTTCATTATTTTGCGCGCCGCGCCGACGATCGACTTCGACTTGTTGCGGAAGAAACCGGTAGAGCGGATGTCGGGCTCGAGTTCTTCGGGCTGCAGAGCGGCGAAGTGCGCCGGAGTCGGATATTTCTTGAACAGAATGGGCGTGACCATGTTCACCCGCGCGTCGGTGCATTGAGCGGAGAGGATGGTGGCGACGAGAAGTTCCCACGCGCTGTTGTGATGGAGAGCGCATTTCACGTTGGGATAACGCGCGTCGAGACGTTGCAGGATGGCGTTGATGCGTCCGGGGGCGAGCGGGTTGTAGGCCGTTGCTTTGGGCGGTTTCGGCGCGCGGGCTTTTGCCGGAGTAGCTTTGAGCGGCTTGCTGGCGACACGTGAGGTTGTGGCCTTATCGTGGCGTCCGGTCTTCGAAGGTTGGCGGGGGATGGTGCCGCGTGGCATGAGGTCTTCTCCGTGGTGACGCATCAGTTTATAACGGGTGCGAGGAGGGGGCACAGCCATGCTCGGGCTGAAGAGGCTGCTGAAAAACTCACTTTCGGACAGTTTTGCGTCAGGGCACGACTTCAGTCATTCCGATAAGCCCTTTATTTTTGATGTTCCGAGCGGACTTCAGTCCGCGAGGAACCTGTCTTTCGGACTTTTTCAGCAACCTCTGACGCCCTCGCGGAAGAGTGCCGTCCCCGGGGACTCGGGTTCTTTGCTCAAGCCTACCCAGCGCTGAAGCGCTGGGCTAAGCTCTGTCGTCCCGCGAGCGGGGCTGGATCATGGCGGTGCGGACGACTGTGTCAATACACAAGAAAGTTAGCGGTCGCAAGGGTTCCGTCTAAGCTCCGCAGATTACAATGAGAAATTGATCATCATCCATTCTGAGACTCGTGGGGATTGGTAATGGCTTCGAAGGCCAATGAACAGGCGATTGCAACTGAACTGCCTGCGGTTCCGCTGACGCTGGAAGGCTACAGCGTGTTGCACCAGATGTATCGGTTTCGCTGGGCGGAGTGGCGCAAGCTTGACGTTTCGCTGCGCTCGAAATGTGCGGAGGAGTTTGCGCTCGCGTTTCGCGAGTTGGAGTCGGCCGGTCAGTTTGCGGCGTACTCCGTGCTGGGGCACAAGGGCGACCTGATGCTGGTGCACTTCCGCGACTCGTTCGAGGAATTGAATCAGGCGGAATTGCTGCTTGAGCGCACCGGTCTGCAGGAGTTTTTGGAGCCGGTGCATTCGTACCTGTCGGTGATCGAGCTGGGATTGTATGACTCGAGCGTGAAGCTGTTTCGTCAGTTGAGCGAACGCGGAGTGGTTCCGCAGAGTGAGGAATGGAACAAAGAGGTCGGAGACACGATCGAGCGGCAGAAGGCTGCGATGCATTCGCGATTGTTCCCCAAGATTCCGCCGAGCCGTTACTTGTGTTTCTATCCCATGGACAGGCGGCGGGGCGAAGACAAGAACTGGTACATGCTCCCGATTGAAGAGCGGCAGCGGCAGATGGAAGAGCACGGCAAGGTCGGACGGCGCTATGCGGGCAAGGTGCAGCAGATCATCACCGGATCGATCGGGTTCGATGACTGGGAGTGGGGTGTGGACTTGTTCGCCGCCGAGCCGCTGGTGTTCAAGAAGCTGATCTACGAGATGCGGTTTGATCAGGTCAGCGCCGAGTATGCGCTGTTCGGACAGTTCTTCATTGGGCTAAGGTGTCCTGTGGAGAAGCTGGAGGAATGGGCGAGCGGAACGTTGCCAGAATAGCAATGAACGACTAGCAATTAGCGACTAGCAATTAGCGACTAGCAATTAGCAATTAGCGATTAGCGACTAGCAATTAGCGACTACCAATTAGCAATTAGCAATTAGCAATTAGCAATCAGCTAACACCAACACACTAAGAATCTCTTGCTGATCGCACCTAACTATTAAATCTGGAGTTGTCTTACTACCTAATGATTGCTCACATTATTGAAATTCTGGCGGGGTGGATCACTTCTGTGATCTCCGCGTCCGGCTACGGCGGTGTCATGCTGCTGATGGCCATTGAGTCGGCGTGCATTCCGCTGCCGTCGGAGATCATCATGCCGTTCTCTGGCTACCTGGTATACACCGGGCGGTTCTCGCTGCTGGCGGTTGCGACCTGGGGAGCGATCGGCTGCAACGTCGGATCGGCTCTGGCGTACGAGATTGGGTATTACGGCGGGCGTCCCCTGGCGCTGCGTTATGGACACTACATATTTGTGACGCAGCACGAGCTGAACACGGCTGACCGCTTCTTCGCGCGATGGGGATCGCCAGCGGTGCTGATTGCGCGGCTGCTGCCGGTGATCCGGACGTTTATCGCGTTACCGGCGGGGATCGCGCGCATGCCGCGGCTCAAGTTTCACGTCTATACGTTTATCGGGTCGTGGCCGTGGTGCTTCGCGCTGGCGTATGTCGGCATGCGGCTGGGCGAGCAGTGGGACAAGGATCCACGGCTGAGGATATGGTTTCATCGCATGGATGGTGTGATTCTGGCGGTGCTGATCGCGGGGGTCGCGTATTTCTTGTGGTCGCACTTGAAGGACCGAGTACGGGCGAACTCGACAGCGGATTAGTGTCGCCGCTCCTCCACCCCGATCTGCTGATTGTGTCCAGATGAGCGGCGGATTCTATAAATCGATCTTTACGGCCTTGGCGATCATGCGCTCGTAAGTCTTCCAGGGCAGAAGACGCTTAAGCCAGACCTGCATTTTGGCGTCGGTGCCGATGAGGTAACGAAGGCGCGGGTTGGGAGTGTTCGCGATACGCAGGATGAGGCGGGCGACCTCACGGGCGTCACGGCGGTGCCTGGCGCTTTGCTTGATGAATTCGACGAAGCGCTCGCTTCGTTCCTTGTTGGGTGAGTTGGGATCGAGAGCGCCCTGGGCGATGGTGACATTGCGCGTCCAGATATCGGTCTCGAATGCGCCGGGCTCGACCAGGACGACACGGATACCGAGCGAATGGGTCTCGATGCGCAGCGATTCGCTGAAGCCTTCGAGGGCGAACTTGGAACTGCAATAAGCGCCGAGCAGTGGGTGTCCGAGGCGTCCGCCGACGGAGGCGATCTGGATGATGTGTCCCGACTTCTGCCTCCGCATGACAGGCAGCACGGCCTTGCTCATGGCGACATTGCCGAAGAAGTTGGTTTCAAACTGCTGGCGGATTTCGCTGAGCGAAAGATCTTCGACGAAGCCGGCCATGCTGAATCCGGCGTTGTTGACCAGCACGTCAACGCGGCCGTGGTCGCGGACGATGCCGTCCACCACGCCGCCGATGGAGTCGAAATCGGTGACATCGAGGCGGCGGAGGTCGAGCTTGTCGTGGACGCCGGCCTTCTGTGCGGCTTCTTCGATGCGGCCGCTGCGTCCGAGGTCGCGCATGGTGGCGACGACTTCGTAGCCGTTTCGTGCGAATTCAATGGCGGTGAGCAGTCCGATGCCGCTGGAGCTACCGGTAATTACAGCGACTTTCTGTTCAGCCATGGTGTTCCGCCAAATCCTCGAAATCGCCAACGAAAGGCGAAATGGTTCCATTCACGCCCCGAGGTTTGCAGAGCGCGGGTTGAATACGAGAAGATAACAGGTTTGAACCAACTTCATGAAACGGACTGATAGGCATGCCAACCAATAATCCGCAGGACAAGAACAAGACCGGGCGCACTGAAATTGCTCCCGCGAAGGGAAAGCTCGGGATCATGATTCCCGGCATGGGAGCGGTGGCGACGACGTTTGTCGCCGGCGTCGAGGCCGTGCGCAAGGGCATTTCGAGGCCAATCGGGTCGGTAACGCAGATGGGCACCGTCCGATTGGGCAAGCGCACCGATGGCCGCTCGCCCAAGGTGAAAGACTTTGTGCCGCTGGCTGAGCTGAACGACCTGGTGTTCACCGGCTGGGACATTTTCGAAGACGACATGTATGCCGCCGCCGGCAAGGCCGGCGTGTTGGAGCGCTCGCTGCTGGAGCAGGTGAGGCCGTTCCTCTCGACCATCAAGCCGCGCAAAGCGGTGTTCGACAAGAACTACGTGAAGAAGCTCGACGGCCCCAACGTGAAGAAGGGCAAGAACAGGAAGGAACTGGTCGAGCAGGTGCGCGAGGACATCCGCGAGTTCAAGCAGTCGAGCGGCGCGGATCGTCTGGCGATGATCTGGTGCGGATCGACGGAGACGTTTATTGAGGCAGGGCCGGTGCATCAGACGGTGGAGTCGTTCGAGAAGGGCCTGCTGGCGAACGACGAGAACATTGCGCCCTCGATGATCTACGCCTACGCGGCGTTGCAGGAGGGCGTCCCATTCGCCAACGGCGCGCCGAACCTGACGGTGGACATTCCGGTGATGCAGGAGCTTTCGCGCAAGAACGAAGCTCCGATCTGCGGCAAGGACTACAAGACGGGACAGACGCTGATCAAGACGATTCTCGCGCCGGGCTTCAAGGCACGCATGTTGGGGTTGACCGGGTGGTTTTCGACCAACATCCTAGGCAACCGCGATGGAGAAGTGCTGGACGATCCGGGGTCGTTCAAGACCAAGGAAGAGTCGAAGCTGTCGGTGCTGGAGCACATTCTGCAGCCTGAGGTGTACCCCGAGCTGTACGGCAACATCTGTCATAAGGTCCGCATTAACTATTACCCGCCCCGCGGTGATAACAAAGAAGGTTGGGACAACATCGACATCTTCGGATGGCTGGGCTATCCGATGCAGATTAAGGTCGATTTCCTGTGCCGCGACTCGATTCTGGCGGCTCCGATTGTGCTCGACCTGGTGCTGTTCCTCGATTTGGCGAAGCGGTCGGCGGAGCTGCGGGGAATCGGCATCCAGGAGTGGCTGAGCTTCTACTTCAAATCTCCGATGACAGCGCCGGGGCTGTACCCGGAGCACGATCTGTTCATCCAGTCGATGAAGCTGAAGAACACACTGCGCCACCTGATGGGCGAGGAGATGATCACCCACCTGGGGCTGGAGTATTACGACTAGCGAAGCACCGAAAACTTCAATTGACCGCGGCGTCGAGGATCAGCGCACGTCTCGCTGCGGGACGGCAGGCTCAACTCTGTTCCGGGGCTTCTGCAGCAGGTCGATGCTATTTAGGATGATGTCGACTGCCATTTCCTCGCCGACGGTTGAATTGATCATGAGGTGAAAGCGATGCCGCCCCGGCCATTCGACGCCAAAGTACTGCTTTATGAAGTCGGCGCGGTCCCGGTCCACGGTTTCGGCGAGATGAAAGGCTTCGCTCTCGCTTTTCCCGGTGGCCCGCAAGCGGCGGACCTTGTCAGCAAGCGGAGCGTAAACGAATACGTGATATGCGTCAGAACGGTTTTGGAGATAGTGGGCCGAGCCGCGTCCCACGATGACGCAATGGCCTTCCTCGGCGGCTCGTTTCACGAGCTGCTCGGCAACCTCCCTGACGCAGTCGGTATCGGCCATCTTCAGTCGCGGAGCATTCAAGCTTCCCTCAAAGCTGCCGCGCATGAAAGCCATCATGAGCCGATGGTATAAGGGGTCTTTTTTCTCTTCGTGCTCCTCCACTACCCGGCACTCGCACTCCATGAAGCGGGCGATCTCGTTCGTCAAGAGTTGGTCCCACAACTTCCAGCCCAGCCGGTGGGCGATGCGCTTGGCGATGTCAGCGCCTCCGCTTCCGTATTCGCGTTCGATGGTAATGACTCGGATCATGGTTCGGTCTCTTTGAATTTACCTCACTACTTCAGGAACCCCGGGCAAGGGCTTTCTGTTTCGACTCAGGCGCATGGTGCTGCTATTCCGCCACTACCCGGCGTGCTCCGGGATCATTCTTCCGCAATGCGAAGGAAAGCACAAACATGATCGCCGCCATCACCGCCAGAAGTAGAAATGTATCGACATAGGCCAAGGTCGTTGCCTGGATAACCACCGTCCGATAAATGATGGCGTATGCCAGCTTAGCCGCTCCAGTGGCGTCGGCCCCCGAGGCATACAGGCGCGCTGTCAGGGCCGCGGTCGCGTCGGCGAAGGTGCGCTGTCCTGGTACGACATTGGCCACTAGGAACACTTGATGAAACTGGGCCCGCCGCGCAATGACGGTGGTGACCATGGAGGTCCCCACGCTGCTGCCGATGTTGCGCATGAAGTTGACCAGGCCGGCAACGCTGCTGCTTTTGTCCGTCGGCATTCCGATGTAGGAGGCCAGATTGATGGGAACGAACAGGAAGCCCAGTCCGAATACCTGCACCAGGCGAAGCATGCTGGCGCTGCGGAAGCTGATTCCGAGGTTAAGCTGGCGGCTGGAATAGTACATTCCGATAGACAGGGCCAGCCAGCCGAACGCAATCAGATAGCGCGCCTGCACTTTCGACGAGAGCACCCCAATGACAGGCATCATGAACAGCAGGAGAAGGCCACCGCCCGACAGCACCAGGCCCGCCGACTCTGCCGTGTAGCCTAAGAGTGATTGCAGGAACAGAGGCATCATGACCAGGGCCGCGAACAGCATCAAGCCCAGGATGAACATCATGCCGTTAGCCGCCAGAAAGTTCAGGTTCTTAAAGAGCCGCACCTCAATAATCGGGTGTTTGTAAAACCATTCCCAGATCACCAGCGAAACCAGGCCTACTACCGCAACAATGGCCAGCGTGAGAATGAAATGGGACCCGAACCAGTCATCCTCCTGCCCCTTGTCGAGCATAATCTGCAACGCTCCAACCCCGAGCACGAGCAACGACATCCCGACGTAGTCGATCCTTGAGGCTGCGCCCCCTTTGCGCTTCGCCCACGGCGGGTCTTCGATCAAGCGATAAACCAGGAATAGCGCCAGGATTCCGACCGGCAGATTGATGAAGAAAATCCAGCGCCAGGTGTAGTTGTCGGTGATCCAGCCACCCAGGGTCGGCCCAATCGTGGGTGCGACGATGACGGTGACGCCGTAAAGTGCGAATGCGAGGCCGCGCTGCTCGGGAGGAAAGGTGTCGGCCAGAATCGCCTGGGCCATGGGTTGCAGTCCTCCACCGCCTGCGCCTTGCAGGATGCGGAACAGAATGATGGCCCCCAGACTTGGCGCGATTCCGCACAATAGTGAACTGACCGTGAAGATCGCCAGGCAAGTCATGAAGAATCGCTTGCGACCAAGCACATTTGCCAACCAACCACTAATAGGCAATACGACCGCATTCGACACGAGATACGAAGTGAGCACCCAGGTGCTCTGGTCGGTGCTCGCTCCCAGGTTGCCTCCTATGTAGGGAAGCGCAACGTTGGCGATGCTGGTGTCGAGCACCTCCATGAACGCCGCGACAGCAACCACAACCCCAATCAGCCAGGGGTTGAACTTGGGCCGCCACGTCGGGGGAGCAACGGAAGCTGTAGCGTCCGCAACTGCGGTGCCGCCCCGTGATGCGTGCTCGGTACTTGCGCTGCCATCCGCCATGAAATGGAAATAGATGACTTCTGCGGAGATTCGATTCCGCACTCTCTGGAATCGTCTCTAAAAACTTTTCCGGGCGATATGCAGTTGGGGGGATGGTCGCGTACCAGGGACCGTGTCGATGCCAATCCACCCAAAATCGGTGAACTCAATTTTCGACGAACGATTTCAGGCGGGTCAGTGTCTGGTCCCACTGCTCCGAGACAAGATCGAGGTAGCTCCGCAGTTCCTCGATGGGCTGCGGATTGAACTCGAAGAGGCTCTCGCGACCGGAGCGGGAGCAGCGGACGATTTTAGCCCGCTGCAATACCCGAAGATGTTTGGTGATCGCCTGCCGGGTGAGGCGGGAGCCGTGCGTGAGCTCGGAGATCGAGCGTGGCTGGCCGCTGCTCAACTTGGATAGGAGCGAGAGGCGGGTTTCGTCGCCCAACGCGGCGAAGACGGGTGCCTGACCTCGCCGGGCGGCGGTCTTGCGGTCAGGGTTTCTGCGCGACATAAGCTTCGATGTTCTTCATTTGCTCGGTCCAGCCGCCGTCGTTCCTGCGGAAGGATTCCAGTCGGATGGCGTCGGGCAGGTTTTCAAAGCCCGATTCGGTGAGCGTCAGCAGCGTGCCTGCTTCGGCCTTTTCCAATCTGAACTCGACCAGAGTCGTTGGTTCTTTAAAGATGTCTGCGTCGGGTTCGACCGAGTGATGCCAGGTAAAAGAAAAGAGCCGTTCGGGCTCCATGCTCTGCACGATGGCCTGCCATTTGATGTGCTCGTAGCCCGGATATGTAATTTGTCCGCGCGAGACCTGACCGGGAACGAATGGGCCTTCCAGCTTCACACGAAACCATTCGCCGAACTCGCGGTAATCCGTGATCGCGCGCCACACTCGCGAAATCGGGGCCTTGAGCTCGATACGCTTCTCGATGCGGTCGTTCATATTAAGCAACCTCCAGGTTGCATATTAACGCTGTCAGGTGGAAAAGGCAACCAATTTGTTGCGCATTAAGAAGCGTTCGAGTCGCCCGTGAGGGCCCACAGGCCGCCCCATAGGGCAACGGCGATAAACAAACTCGACCACTCATTGGGGTTGTGGGGCGCTCCGGGAATCCCGTAGAGTCCCAGAACTCTGGGAAGGTGCAGAGTCACGACCCAAATGGCAAACATCAGGCCGAGGCCGGCTGCGGCCCAGCGATGTAGAAAACGGAACGCGATGCTAATGCCCGTTGCGATGAAGGCGACGCCGAAGAACGCGACCCAGAAGACGTGGAAGGGGATCCAGTGCGGGATCAGATTGGCGATGAAGATGAGCGCGAGGAAATGATCGACGCCGAAGACGATGAGAGAGAGCGCGAGCAAGTAGCGGCTTCCGCGCATCAGCCAGCCTGGCACTGCGTCGGAACCGGCTATCAGAAATGCCAGACAGGCAATCGCGAAAGGTTCGAACACGATGGTGCGGAGTGAAATGTTGCCGAGGTCTGCGGCATTCTTGGGAACGTCGAGGACGACGGTGCACAAGAACAGTAAGGTCCCCAACGTCATCCCGGCATTCCGCCTCGCGGGTGGAGAGAGAAGGCCCGCGCCGCAGAACACCCAGATTGCGCCGAAGATGTGGCCCAGCCACGAGATCGCCGGCAGCCAGGGCAACACGGGAATCACATCGTACTGAGGGCCAAGGGAGTGGCTCACGTTGCGAGCGCAAACGATGGTCTCGACGCCGAGAGCGATTATGGCGGCTGAGAAGATGCAGCGGCCCAGACGAGACAGGGCAACGGGCGGTTCGAACCTTGCGCTTTGCGTCGGGATAGCGGCGGGCATGTTCCTGTCTAGAGCTAGTCTCATAAATACGATTTGAAAGGGCACGGCTTTAGCCGTGCCGCTCCGGACGTCCTAAATCCAGGGCTTTAGCCCCTGAGCGAAATCGAATTCCGTCCTTCTCTGAATTTATAAGACAGCGTCTTGGGAAAGGTATTACAAAAGTGCCGATTCAATCTAGAGACGCGGCGGCCAGTGTTGCAATCGAAAAGGATAAAAGCCTGGCGCAAGGCCCGGCATCGATGTCAGATCGCAAGCCGCTACTGCGGTTTGGCAGGAGGCGTCGTGGACTTCTTAGTCGTACCTGTTGTGCTCTTGGCCGCGGCGGGTTTCTTCACGGGCGCTGCAGTCTTGCGCGGGTCGATGATCTTCACATGGGTGATCTTCGGTGGGTTGAACGGGCGGTCGTTGCGCGGATCGGTGGCGAGACGGGCGATCTGCTTTACCAGGTCGGGATTGTCGCACTGGCCGAATATGTTGTAGTGGCCGTTGAGATGCGGCGCGGGCACTTCGGTAATGAAGAACTGCGAGCCGTTGGTGTTGGGGCCGCTGTTGGCCATGGCAAGCCGTCCAGGCTGGTCGAAGGTCAGGTCGCTTTGTTCGTCTCGAAAGCTGTAGCCGGGGCCTCCGAGGCCGTTGCCGAGCGGGTCACCGCCCTGGATCATGAAGTTCGGGATCACGCGATGAAATACCGTGCCGTCGTAGAGCGGCTTGTTGTGCATGGTCGCGCCGCTGGAGGGGTTCTTCCAGTCTTTGGTGCCGGTGGCGAGGCCGATGAAGTTGTCGACTGTGATCGGAGCCTTGTCGGGAAAGAGTGTGCAGGTAATGTTGCCCATGGTGGTCTCGAAGATGGCCTGCACTGGCTGCTGGGTGGCTGGGGTTGATGCGGCGGCAGGCTTCGTGGCCGGCTTTGCAGCCGTGCTGCCGGTTTGCGCCATCGCGAATCCAGACAGAGTGAGAATGAGAATTGCGGGTAGAAAGTTACGCATAATACCTCCGAGTTGGTCAACGTTATTACGCATGCCTGCACCTGGTGGAAGCGCTGGACTTCAGTCCAGCGAAAAGGGGCGTCACTTCAGATGGCTTTAGCCACGGTGAGCCAGTGCCAAAGCCCGTCTCGCAGGACCAGTTTTCGGCACAGGTAAAGCCGTGCCCTTCCACCTGAAACTCAAGAAGTCATTCGTTCTTAGGCTGGGCGACGGGCGCGATTTCGCGGCGCGTGTCCTGATGGGCCTCTTCCGCTTGCATGACTTTCGCAGTCTTTTCCACCTCGGCGAAGACGCGCATTAAGTTGCCGCCGAGAATCTTCTGAATGTCAGCTGGCTTGTAGCCGCTCTGGTACAGAGCCTGCGTGATCTTGGGCAGGTCGGCGACTGAGTCCATGCCCAGGGGTGAACAGTCGATACCGTCGAAGTCGGACCCGATGCCTACATGATCGACGCCGGCGATCTTCACCATATGGTCGATGTGGTCAATGAGGTCGCTCAGCGGCGGACGCGGCAGCTTTTTCTCCAGCACCGCTTCGGCCTCGTAGAGCTGCTGCGTCATTTGTGGAGTACGTTGCGACATAAACAGCGACTGGACCTTTTCGTAATCGGGATCTTTCTCCGCGGCCAGCTTCTTGGATTGATCCACCCATTTTTGCGATATGAAACCGCAGTAGAAGTTAACTTGCGCGACGCCGCCGTTACGCGCGAGAGCGACGAGCATGTCGTCGGTCATGTTGCGGGGAACGTCGGTCAGGGCGCGCGACGACGAGTGCGAAGCGACTACGGGAGCGCGGCTGGTGGTCAGGGCCTGGAAGAAGGTGCGGTCGGCGACGTGCGAGATGTCGACGATCATGCCCATGCGGTTCATCTCGCGCACGACCTGGCGGCCGAAGTCGGTGATACCGTTATGGTGCTCGACGTCTTTAGTGTTGAGGTCGCCGCTGGAGTCTCCGAGTTCGTTGGTGTTCGACCAGGTCAGCGTCATGTAGCGCACGCCGAGGCGATAGTAGTCGCGCAGCACGCGGATATCGCCCTGGATCGCGTGTCCGCCCTCGACGCCCATCAGCGCGGCGAGTTTGTGCTGGCGGTGGGCGGCGTAGATGTCCTGAGTGCTGAAGGCCATCACCATTTTGTCTGGATGGCGGCGCGCCTGCTCGTACACCGAGTCAATCATGTCGAGAGCGCGCTTGATCTCCTGGCCCTTGTAAATCTTGGGGTCAACCCAGATCGACCAGAACTCCGCGCCGAGATTGCCGGCCTTGATCTTGTTGAAGTCCATGTAACCTTTGCCGGCGTCCTGCGCGAGGTCGAAGTTCTCGTCCACGAAGCGACCGGGGGTGTCGGCGTGAGTGTCGACGATAAGGGCGGAGGAGTGGATGGATTGCCATGACGTTGGAGCAGTCTTTACGGGAGGCTTTGGAGTTTCGGAAGTTTGTGCGACGCCAAGGGATGACAGTAACACGGCCGAGACAAGTACCCGGAGGGGTATGCGCATGAAGGATTGCGGGCTCCAATGAGAGTGACTCGCGATTATTGTAAATGATGGCCAATAGCTCAACCGGTGCTGGTAAGGTCGCCGGGTTTGTTCCTTATTTCTTGTGATACTGCCCGGTAGGTAGGACAATGGCTGCATGAACCCGTTGATCGAGGAAAATCGCAGAGAACTGGAACAAATCTGTCGGCAACGCCACGTGCGGCGGATTGAGTTGTTCGGCTCAGCGACCGGGCCAGATTTCGACCCGATGACCAGCGACCTCGATTTTCTTGTTACATTTGACGATCTCCCGATAAGCAGTTACGCAGACGCTTACTTTGGGCTGCTGGAAGACCTGCAGCGGCTGTTCCAGAGGCAGGTCGACTTGGTGGTGGAGTCCTCCATTCGGAACCCGTACTTTCGCCAGTCCATTGATTCGACGCGAACCCTTGTCTATGCGGCTTGAGTCGAAGAAGTATCTGCACGACATCACCAATGCTGCTGGCCTCGCACTGCAATTCGTTGCTGGCAAGAGCTTCTCGGAATACGTCTCGGACGCACTGCTGCGCTCCGGAGTGGAGCGGCAACTGCAAACCGTGGGCGAAGCCCTGACGCGACTGTCCAAGATAGACCCGGAAACAGCCGCGTGCATCACGGAACACCGCAACATCATTGCTTTCCGGAACATACTGGTTCACGGATACGCGAATATCGATGATCGCGTTGTTTGGGGCGTCCTTGAGCTAAAACTATCCCAGCTATTGCAGGAGGCTGAACTCCTGCTCGCCGAAGGCTGACAAGCCTACGTTCGGAAGAGATCCTTCACCGCCTGCCACATGACTTGGCCGCCGACGTCGGCGATGGACTTGGTGAGCGGAATGTCTTTGGGGCAGACTTCGACGCAGTTTTGCGCGTAGCCGCACTCCTGGATGCCGCCATCGCCCATCAGCGCTTTGAGGCGATCAACCTTGAGCGCCTTACCCGTGGGATGATTGTTGAACAGACGCACCTGGGAAATGGTGGCCGCCCCTACGAAGCCAGTGTGCTCGTTGAACTGCGGGCAGGCTTCCATGCAGCAGCAGCACGAGATGCAGCGGGAGAGCGGATAATTTTCTTCCTGTTCAGCAGCCGTTTGGCGCGGGCCTGAGCCGAGATCGTAGGTGCCGTCGGTCGGCACCCACGCTTTCACCTTCTTGAGATTTTCGAAGAGCACGCTGCGGTCCACCGAAAGGTCGCGCACCACGGGGAACTTGGAGAACGGCTCGAGCCGGATAGGTTGGTCGAGCTTGTCGATCAGCGCCGAGCAGGCCATGCGAGCTCTGCCATTGATGAGCATGGCGCAGGAGCCGCAGACCTCTTCCAGGCAGTTGGAGTCGTAGGTCACGGGCGTGGTCGCCTTGCCCTGTTTGGTGACGGGGTTGGCGGCGATGTCCATCAGCGACGAGGTGACGTTCATGCCGGGGCGGTAAGGGAGCTCGAACTCCTCCCAGTAGGGCTTGGAGTTCGGGTCATCCTGGCGCTTGATCTTGATGAGTACGCTGTTGCCGTTAGTAGCCATAATCGCAATTCGCTCTTCGCTGTTCGCTCTTCGTCAAGCTGGCCGTCAGCTATCAGCTAACGCCGTGCCCTTCAAAAACTATCCACTATCCACTAATCACTATCCACTGTTACGACGCCGCTTCGTAACTCCTCTTGCGCGGCGGAATCAGCGAGATATCCACCGCCTCGAATTCGAAGCGTGGCTCGTCGGCATCGGCCGCGAAGAACGCCTTGGTCGTTTTGAGGAAGTTGGCGTCGTCGCGGTCGGGAAAATCCGGTTTGTAGTGCGCGCCACGGGACTCATTGCGCCACGCCGCGCCCTGCGCGATCACGCGCGCGAGTTGCAGCATGTTGTAGAGCTGGCGGGCGAAAACGAACGACGTGTTGGCCCACATGGTGCGATCGCTCAGGTTTACATGGCGATAACGCTCGAGCAACTCGACCAGCTTGGCGTCGGTCTCCTGCAAATTCTTGTTGTAGCGGATGACCGTGCAGTTCTTGGTCATGGTGTCGCCCAGCTCGCGCCACAGCAGGAACGGATTCTCGGTGCCGTCATTGTTCATCAGGCGGCCGTTAATTTCTTCCTGCCGCTTCTTCTCCGACTCGTACACGTGCTGCGGTGCTTCATAGCCGCTCTTGTGAACGCTGCGCGCATAGTTCACAGCGCCCGGGCCGGCGATGAATCCGCCGTAGATACATGACATCAGCGAGTTCGCGCCCAGACGGTTGGCGCCGTGAATGGAGTAGTCCGCCTCGCCGCACGCATAGAGGCCTTCGATGTTGGTCTTCTGGTCGAAATCAACCCACAGGCCTCCCATGGTGTAGTGCATGCCGGGGAAAATCTTCATGGGAACGTCGCGGGGATCGTCGCCGACAAACTTCTCGTAGATTTCGAGGATGCCTTCGAGCTTGCGATCGAGAGTGGCGCGGTCGATGTGCGTCAGGTCAAGATAGACCATCGGCTGGCCATCGATGCCTAGGTTGTACTCGTACACCACCTTGTGGATGGCGCGAGTGGCGACATCGCGCGGCACCAGGTTGCCGTACTTGGGATACCACTCTTCCAGGAAGTACCAGCGATCGCTATCAGGGATGCTCTTAAAATCGCGCTTGTCACCCTGGTTTCTCGGGACCCAAACGCGTCCGCCTTCGCCGCGGGCCGACTCCGACATCAGGCGCAGCTTGTCTTCACCCGGGATCGATGTGGGGTGCACCTGAATAAATTCGCCGTTAGCGTAATAGGCGCCTTGCTGGTAGAGCGCAGACTGCGCCGATCCGGTACAGACCACCGAGTTGGTGGACTTGCCGAAGATGGCTCCGATGCCGCCGGTAGCGATGATGACGGCTTCGGCGGGGAAGGTGACCACTTCCATGCCGCGCAGGTCCATGGCGGAGATGCCACGGCAGACGCGCTTATCGTCAAGGACGGCGGAGAGGAACTCCCAACCTTCGTACTTGGTGACCTTGCCTTCGGCTTCGTAGCGGCGCACCTGCTCGTCGAGCGCGTAGAGAAGCTGCTGGCCGGTTGTGGCGCCCGCGAAAGCGGTGCGGTTGTAAAGCGTCCCGCCGAAGCGGCGGAAGTCGAGTACGCCTTCCGGAGTGCGATTGAAAGGAACACCCATGCGGTCGAGCAGGTCGATGATGCCGGGCGCCATGTCACACATCAGCTTGACGGGTGGCTGGTTGGCGAGAAAGTCGCCGCCATACACCGTGTCGTCGAAGTGCTGCCAGGTGGAGTCGCCCTCGCCCTTCAGGTTCTTGGCAGCGTTGATGCCACCCTGGGCACAGACCGAGTGAGACCGCTTGACCGGAACGATGGAGAAGAGGTCAACGTGACCTCCCATCTCGGCAATTTTGATGGCAGCTGAAAGACCCGCCAGTCCACCACCTACAACAATGATCTTAGGATGAGCCATGATGATTTCTGAACAAAGTTCGTTGAGCAGCCGCAGCCGCTCGGATTTACCGCAACATAGTGGTATCGAAATGTTCGGAACTGGGTTCCGGAGCCAGGGGCGCGCTGACGAAGGCACGTATCGTAATAAGGCCGATGGCGATCAGTGCAACAGCCAGTCCGAGGCAGAGATAGCCGAAGCGCTTGCGAGCATGCTCGCCCACAGTGATGCCCCATTTAGCCGCAAACAACCATAATCCGTAGGAGAAGTGCCACGATGCCGCAACGATTCCGATGACGTAGGCGGCAATTGCCCACGGGTTCTGGAATTCGTGCTGCACCTTCCAGAAGGCCGCGCCATAGCCGCCGCCCATCAGGTGCACGCCGGTGAAGCGCATGTAATACGTGTGGTACACGATGTATACAAAGGCGATGGCGCCCGTCCAGCGCTGCGAGGTGTAAAGCCAGTTTCCGGTCCAGGGATACTCGCCGACGTTCGATTCGCCGCGATACCAGATGTAAAAGCCGTATAGCGCGTGGTACAGGATCGGAATGAAGATGAACACCCACTCCAGCACTGAAACAAACGGCAGGCCGGTGAGGAACTTGACCTGGTCGTTATAGGCCAGCGCGCCCTTGGTTGCTTCGGAGTTGGAGATGAAATGCTCGACCAGGAATGCGCCAATGGGGACGATGCCGGTGAGCGAGTGCAACCTGCGCAACAGGAAAGAGCTGCCCTCCCCAGCGCGCAACGAAGGAACTCCTTTGGCGACTTCGATGGTGCTCTTGCTAATAGGACTGGCGGATGAAGCCACGACGCCGACTCCTTAAGATTCGCGGAGTATTAAAGCGAACCTTGCATTATCAAATTCGCAAACTGCGCAAGTCAAGAAACGAAACAAGTTGGTGTCAGTGCGTTTCGGTTTCTTCTTTCTCAAGGCTTGGCCATCCGACGACCCTTTGGAACCCGTGTCGGGGCATCTGCATACACTACGGTAATCTTCTTCAATTCGGGTGCTTCAACGATCTTTCCCCTCTTCACGGTGATTTCCACTCTGCGCCCGAAGTCCTTTATGCCAATTGTCATGCGGTCGCCATAAGCCATAGTGCCTCCTTTTGGGGCTCTAATAATCCCAGAGCGTGTTTCAGAAGTCAGTCAGCCTCAAATCGGGCGATTCCCTCAGGGCTTTAAAGCCCAATATTTCCCACGCCCGGAACGGCACGGCCGAAAAGGCTGCGGAAAAACTCGTTTCCGCCCAGCTTTGTATCAGGGCACGACTTCAGTCGTGCCGACAAGCCTTTTATTTTTGATGTTCCGAGCGGACTTCAGTCCGCGAGGAACCTGCCTTTCGGACTTTTTCAGCAACCTCTGAAGCCGTGCCCTTTCAAATCGCTCATTCAGAATAACGGAGCCCAATGGCGGTGGCATGGTGACGAACGTCACTGAGCCTTGTGAGGATGAAGGTCGTCGAGGTGGTCGGCCCAGTCAAGGAATTGGCGGAACGCGTCGCCGCGATGACTGTACTTGGCTTTCTCTTCGGCGGTGAGTTCGGCGAAGGTTTTTTCGATCTGAGGAAAGAAAAACAGCGGGTCATAGCCGAAGCCGTTGGATCCCCGCGGGGCGTGAAGGATGACGCCCTCAGCCTTGCCCTGAAACGTCGCCAGGGTGTGGCCATTGCGGGCGACGGCAATCACGCAGACGAAGCGGCCGGTACGGTATTCGTTGGGGACATCGTGCAACTCGCGCAGCAGACGGGCGTTGTTGGCCTCGTCATCGGAGTTTCCGGCGTGTTCGGAGACGTTATGTTCGTCGGCGGCATAGCGCGCGGAGCGGACACCTGGCGCGCCCTGCAAGGCGTCAACTTCAAGGCCCGAGTCGTCGGCGATCACCAACTCGCCTTCGCAGTAATGGCTGTAGTGTTCGGCCTTCTTGCGAGCGTTTGCGTCGAAAGTGAAGCCGTCTTCGATGACCGAGGGCAGGCGGGCGAAATTGGGCAGGGTTGCAATCCGGACGTCGTGGGCAGCTGCGGCACCCACCAGATCGCGAAGCTTGCCCTCGTTCGAGGTGGCGACGAGGACCTGTTTCATGGGCGGCCACTCAGGCGTGCGAGTGCACGTGCGCGTGCCCAACGTGTTCGATGTGGTTCAGCTCCTTAAGCGAAAGATACAGCTTCCACAACGTAAGCAAAAGCGCGGCGGCGACCAACAAGAGGCCAATGTTAATCATCCACATGGCGAAGTCGAGGGAGACGCGGTAGCGCGTGATGCCAAGCAGCCCAAAGGCCCCGCTGGCAATGAAAAGCCAACCTGAGGCGCGGCGCATGGTCGAAACATGATGGTTCATTGCGATAGCCAACCCAAGGAACAGCAACGCCAGGAAGAAGAAGACCCACTTCCACTGCGAAAATGTGGAGATGTCAACGGCGGCCTGGTCGGTGAATGGCCTCACCTGCATGGCGGTGAGGATGGCTCCGTTCTCGAAAAGATCGGCCAGAGCGGCAACCGAGATGGAAAGTCCCGCGCAAGCTGCGAGGAAGTGCTTGCCCAAACGTCCGGCCAACACAGCCAGGCCCAGAAATGTCAGCCAGTACAGCAGAATGAGCACGAAGTCGAGGTCGGTGTTGCGCACGACCATCTGGATGTTATGGGCGACACTGTTGCTATCGTCAGACTGGACCGCCTGTCTGAGGGAAGCGGAGCTGGAGCCCAGTTCCATGCGCAGGATGCGGTCGGACTCCTGTCCTTGGAAGCTGGTAGCCGCCCACATGATGATGGCCCAGGCCGACAACGCCAGAATCATGATGGCGACGGCTTTTTCAATAGCTCGCATGGTGTTCTCTCCGAACTATGGCGCTGATGAATTTGACTGCGGAAGAAGCGGCACCCTCTGTTGCACAATGCGCATAAGCGTTTGCCCAGAGCGTGGTAATGTAACACGACCAGTAACGCAATCGACCATGATCCCGTGAGGCCAGGCACCCTTTGTATCTACCACATCCTATTACACGCGGAGCAACGGCAACGCAACCATTCAGATTCGTGACTTGTAAGTTACTGCCTGGGCCCGCAGCAGTATGAGCATCGTTGCTTCGCAGGAGCACGAACATGTCATCGAGCGGGAGCAGGGGCTGGCGCGCCAGCTTTCGCAGCGACAGCTCGGCATGATTGCCATTGGCGGAGCGATCGGAACCGGACTGTTTCTGGGGAGTGCACTCGCGGTCCGCACGGCGGGACCGGGTGTCCTCCTCACTTATATATTCGCGGCAATCGTGACGCTGCTGTTGATGGCGTGCCTGGCGGAGATGGCGGTCGCGCATCCGACAGCGGGCTCGTTCGGCATCTATGCCGAGCTGTATCTCTCGCGCTGGGCAGGATTCGTGATTCGCTACACCTATTGGGCGGCACAGTCGATTGCCATCGGAGGAGAGGCAGTAGCCGCCGCCATCTATACCCAATGGTGGTTTCCGCATTCGCCCGCATGGGTTTGGGTCGTGGTGTATTCGGCGGCGCTCATCCTTATCAATGCGCAAAGCATTGGTGCGTTTGGAACGTTCGAGTACTGGTTCTCGATGATCAAGGTCAGCGCGATCCTGGTGTTCATTTTGTTGGGAACAGCGATCATCTTTGGCGTGCATCAGGACCGCCCGCTCGGGTTGGAGAACTTCCGCAATTATGGCGGATTTCTGCCGCACGGGTTGCTGGGCGCGTGGCTGGCACTTGCGGTCGTGATCTATAGCTTCATCGGCGTGGAAGTGGTAGCGGTAACCGCCGGCGAGGCGAAAGACCCGGAGAAGAGCGTTCCGCGGGCCATGCGTACGCTGCTGGCAAGGCTTGCGATCTTCTACATCGGAGCTATCGTCGTGCTGGTGGGAGTCATCCCGTGGACCCAGATTCAGCCGGGACGCGACATCACGGTCAGTCCGTTCGTGCGTGTGTTTGATGTCATGCACATTCCCGCGGCGGCGCACGTCATCAACTTTGTCGTGCTGACGGCGGCGCTGTCGAGCATGAACTGCAACCTGTATATGTCAACCCGCATGATTTTTTCGCTCTCGCGCGCGGGTTATGCACCGGAAATCCTGGGACGCGTTTCGCACAAGGGCACTCCGTTTGCGGCGCTGCTGTTTTCGGCCGGAGGACTGGCCGCGGCGGTGCTACTGGCTTACTGGTATCCCGGTTCAGCATTCGTATACATGCTGGGAGTCTCGCTGTTTGGCGGGCTGTTCGCGTGGCTGATGATCTTCGTCACGCACCTGCGGTTCCGCAAGTATTGGAACTCGCGGACCGACCGCGCACTGCCCATCCGAGTGAAGTATTTTCCCTATACGACGATTCTCGGCGGAGTTGCAGTGCTCGGCATCCTGATTTCAACGTGGTGGGTAGAAGGCATGCGCGTAACGTTGCAAGCGGGAGTCCCGTGGCTGGTGGTGCTGAGCGTCGTGTATTTCACCTGGGGACGCAAGCGAGAGCGTGCGGCGCAGGAGCGACTCGCTGCCCGAGAGGCGCCGGCCTCCCCAGGCAGCGAGTAGAGTGCGTTCGCCCTGGCAGGCTGTGGGAAAAAGCGATTTTGGGTAGTGCCGGCCTTTAGAGCCTGCCCTGAGCGGAGCTGAAGGGCCAGCGTCTAAGCCGTTT
>Ga0074046_10001602_pt1 | contig 20216 bp, 19 predicted proteins | sample BogForMeECP23OM3_FD_94441 | JGI IMG/M metagenome (GOLD analysis project Ga0074046, IMG submission 94441) | Bog forest soil microbial communities from Calvert Island, British Columbia, Canada - Bog Forest MetaG ECP23OM3 | ecosystem: Environmental > Terrestrial > Soil > Wetlands ... | reverse complement strand
GGTTCGCGGGTCGGCTGTTCCACTGGAAGTTCCAGCGGCTCCACGACGATGGTTCGCAACGGCTTACCGATTTGCATCATTTGCCCCCAGTTTTCATGTTGCTTTTAGAGCCGAGCCTCTAGCCCAGCTTCCCCACTAGGAATTGCAACGGCGAAATTGCAATCGCTGTTCGCCTCTTTCATCAGGCGGCACACTGAGGCTCTCGAAATGTTGTGGCGCTTGGCGACCTGCGTCAGCGACATCCCAGAGCGGCGGTCTTGAACGACTTGGTCTCGGTTCAAATCCAAACGTGATCTCCCGATCTGACGGCCCTCAAGTTTTGCCCTTCGCATTCCCGATTTGACCCGATCCGCCACGAGTGACCTCTCCAGTTCTGCAATCGCCGAGATGATCGTCACGAAAAGACGCCCCATCGGACCGCTGGTATCGACGTTTTCTCGCCGTGAGATGAACTCGATTCCCATACTGTCCAACTCGTCGATCACTTGCAGAAAATTCCGAGTGCTCCTCGCAATGCGGTCGAAAGCCGCCACCAGCACGACCGAGAACTTTTTGCGCCGTGCATCAGCCATGAGCGCATCGAGCCCCGGACGGCGTGCGTTCTTTCCACAAAAACCACGATCTTCGTATTCGTGTACAAGCTCGAAGCCTCGCTGTACCGCTAACTCTCGGAGATCGTACAACTGCGACTCAACGTGCTGGTCGGGTGTGCTCACTCTGACGTAGATTGCGGCGGCTTTTTTCATTCTGCTCTGTGCTCCTTTTCTATTCGCTAACTCTTTGCTCTCGGTAGCCTGTAACTGCCTTGAATCAGTTGAATCGGCTGCCCGTTGCAGCCGTCGAATAGAACCGTCTCTGAATCGAACTTTGCTTGGAATCCTACTCGCTGCAAGCAGGCTTTTGCTTTCGGCACATTCAGCACCATAAAAAGGTTGCTGGAGAACTTATTCTGCTGAAATGGAAGCTGGAGAAACGGGATGCCCGCCCTGAATAGGGCAATCTCGGCATTCATTATGTGTTCGCCCTCCGCAACGCGGCGTTTGAACGACTCGCGCTTAGCGGCTTCGGACGCCTGCGGCTCTTGGGCGACCTCCGCAAGTTCGCCGTCATTTGCGAGAATCTTCTTCAATTCGTCCAGTGTTACTTGCCTCCAGTCGAAGTCTTCGTCCCGCAGTTCCAGATGGGGGACGGCAGCGGTCAGGGCAAAGCGCCCAACGTGAGGATCGTCGATCACAATATCGAAATCGTTCGCGCCAAGATCGTGCCGAACCCGAACCGACTCGAATGCGATCCCGTTCACCCGCAGATGTACTTGCCGCACATCTGCTCGGGCAGGTTTATTCATACGCCCTCCAGAACTCGGCACCACATTCTGGACAAACCAGCGATGTCTCGTACTTCTCGATGAGCCGCTCGCTGGCGATTTCAACGATGACACTTTCAGGCCCAAGAAGATTCAGTTCGCTCCAGACGTGATCGGTCATTAGTCGGCCAATGGTGCTGTTGGGCAACCCCATAAGTTGGTTCCTCAGAATCGCGCTGATACAGAGCGAGCCCAGCACCCGCTCAAAGGGATTCGCGGAATGAGCGAGCTTCCGTTGTTCCTCGATGAGGCCCTCCACGCTGATTTCTTCTCCTCCACTGTAGTAATCGGGCACGCATTCACCTGCATTGCTGTTATACCCAGTTGAAGCACAAAATCGATAGGAATGCAGGAAAAAAGTTGGAGTAACCACACGAAAAAGTGACTGTTGTGCTATCCGGACAACTTTATTTTTGAATTCCTAGCGATTTGTCGAAAGAAATTGGTAGAAGTAAGTACGAGGAAATCATGTCGTTGAAAAAGGAATTTATCCGAGACGGCAACCGCCGAATCATCGGCTCGATCACGACTGGCTATGTTGGTTCGTTCGAGACAATCGTCAGGGACGAACAGAACAACATCACTGGGAGCACCAGCGAGCGATTCAACACTACTCGCGATGAGCACGACAGTTTAGTTTCTATCAACAGGGACTCAAGGTCGGTGTGCTTCCACTGTAGTCCCAGCACCTCGCCAAAGCGGGCGCCGGTTAACATCGCACATTGAAAGAGACTGTGCTACTCTCGACGATCAAAGCGTTGACCGCAGCAGCGTAGTCATTTAACGATGCCTCGAATCGAGTCCTTCTGGGCCGGCTCGGCGCACCTGTCGGCACCTGCCGATAGGTCGGCTACAGACTTCTGGCCAGCGTCGTTGAGAGTCCGTCCCGGAGCATCACTTTAGCTTCGTCCCTCGTCCGACTGGAACCATCTCTCAGGACAAGCTCTGGAGTCGGCACGGAACATTTTTCTCTTTACCCGCCATCTTTGCACTGCGCCAATCTTCGCAACTGGCGATAAGTAAGCCGTGTTCAACAATTTAGGAAGGCATTCGCATAGTGGAAGAGTAGTTGCATGATTCTCGCCATACAACAAATTCCCTCCCCAAGGAGACTGCTATGAACAGGATAGGAGGCGTAGTACGCGCTGCGTTGTCGGCGGCGGTAGTGATTGCCGGATTCTGCTATGTGGGGCAGACGGCAACCGCACAGAACTCAAACCCTTACAACTTTGTGCCCGCTCAGGACCAAATGCAGCAACCGGACGCTCAAAAACCTGCTGCCGAAACGAAGACGTTCACCGGAAAGATCGTGAAAGCCGGCAACGAGCTTGTTCTTTCGGACGCGGGACGCAAGACAACTTACAAACTGGACGATCAACAGAAGGCCAAGGACTTCGTCAATAAGGACGTGAAAGTAACCGGCGTTCTGGATGATTCCACTGGCGTGATTCGCGTCACGGCGTTCGAGCCAGCGTAAAGTGTTTCTTTGAGGGACGGCCTGCGCCTCCGCCCCGATCTTGCAACTTTCCAACACCACTCGCGCGCCCTTCGTCCGTCGCGACCACAGGAACATCACAAACTTGCTGCAGGAGGTCCGTGCATGCGGTTGTTGAGTGTCCGGCTGATCGTTTCTCTGATTCTCGGCATAACGCTGGTGTCGCTGGCTTTTTCTTATTACCAGGTGGTCGCAGAAAGACATGCACTACGCAGCGACCTGGAGAGGCGGGCGGAGGTGCTCGGCGAGAGTCTGGCCGGCAATGTCGAGAAAACATGGGGAACGGATTCGAACCAGGCACTGCAGCGTCTGGTGCAACGCTTCGGCAATCGTGAGCACTTGATTGGAGTTGCAGTCTATGACCGGCAGGCCGAAGTCATCGCGGTGACGGCAGAACTGGGGAAGGCGCTCACAGCGCGCCCGCAGGTTCTCCTGCAAGCCATACGGGAGGATCACGACGAGAGTTCTTTCGTTCGATTGGGAAACATCCAGGTTCTGATTTTCGCGTTGCCCCTTCACCACGAGAATGAGTTGTCGGGCGGGCTGGCGATTGTGCATGACGCGAGCTATATCCAGGCACAGATGCTGCGAGTGTGGCGGGAAACCTTTCTCCGCGTGTTGGCGCAGGTATTTCTGATCGTTTTCATCACCCTGCTGATCGTACGTTGGAGCATGCATGGACCCATCGCGCGAGCGGCGCAATGGATGCGGGCTCTGCGCACGGGGAGAATCACCTCATCCCAGGAGATGCCGAACCTTGACATGTTCCGGCCCCTGGCCCGCGAGGTCGCCACTATGGCTGAGAGTCTCAGCCTGGCGCGCAGCGCCGCCGAGAACGAGGCTCGTCTCCGGGAAGCGGGGGAATCGATGTGGACGGCGGACCGGCTGTCTGTGCACATCCAGACCCGCCTCGACGGCAGCCGCCTCTTCGTCGTCTCGAACCGCGAGCCTTACATTCACCAGCGCACTGGGAAGTCTCTGCAGGTGGTGGTGCCCCCGAGTGGCTTGGTGACCGCGCTGGAACCCGTTCTCAACGCTTGCGACGGTACATGGATCGCGCACGGCAGCGGAGACGCCGACATAGAAGCTGTGGATGCACAGGATCGCCTTCGCGTTCCTCCCGATGATCCTCGCTACACCTTACGGCGCGTGTGGCTGAGCAAGCAGGAGGAAGAAGGCTATTACTATGGCTTTGCCAATGAGGGTCTCTGGCCGCTCTGCCATATCGCGCACACCCGCCCGATCTTCCGGGCGACCGACTGGCAGCATTATCAGGAAGTCAACCGCAAGTTCACGGATGCAGTGCTGGAGGAAATCAAGGGCACACCGAGTCCGGTAATTCTGGTTCAGGATTATCACTTCGCTTTGCTGCCACGGCTGATCAAAGAGAAGAGGCCGGACGCTCGGGTGGCCATTTTCTGGCACATCCCGTGGCCGAACCCGGAGGCCTTTGGCATCTGCCCGTGGCAGCGGCAGTTGGTAGACGGCCTGTTGGGCGCGGATCTCATCGGCTTTCACGTGCAGTCGCACTGCAACAACTTCCTGCAGACCGTGGACCGGGTGGTGGAGTCGCGGGTGGATTGGGAACACTTTTCGGTCCTGCGCCAGGAGCATCGTACCATCGTCCGACCGTTCCCCATCAGCGTGGATCTGACCGACGACGAACCAGCCGAGGGAAACCATGGTTTCACGTATCTGGAGCGTGCCTCGTTGATGCGCGGTCTGGGCACCGAGGCAATCTTCCTCGGGATCGGTGTGGACCGGGTGGACTACACAAAGGGAATCCTGGAACGCTTCCTGGCGGTCGAGCGTTTCCTGGAGAAATACTCAACCTATCAAGGTAAATTCACATTCGTGCAAATCGGAGCGCCCAGCCGGACGCACATCAAGCGCTATCACGACCTTTTGGCCGAGGTGGAAGCGGAAGCCGAACGGATCAACTGGCGTTTCCAGTCCGACCGCTGGAAACCCATCGCGTTCCTGAAACGGCAGCATAGCCATGTCGAGATCGCGCCCTACTATCGCGCGGCAGATCTGTGCATGGTCACGTCGCTGCACGATGGTATGAATCTGGTCGCAAAAGAATTCTTGGCGGCGCGTCGGGACGAACGTGGCGTACTGATCCTGAGCCAGTTCACCGGCGCCGCGCGCGAACTGCGCGACGCGCTACTGGTAAATCCATACGACATCGATCAGTCGGCGGAAGCGATCCGAGTCGCTCTGGAGATGGAACCGGAGGATAAACAACTGCGGGTACACCGTATGCGCCGAACCATCAAAGAGCACAACATTTACCGCTGGGCAGGCAATCTGATCACGGAGCTTTGTGAGGTGCGGCTGGATGTCATGGAGGACGCGCCCGAAAAGTTCCGCGTGAGCACGTCCATCGCGTGATCCCGATCCCGGTGAGTAGACGAGGATGAGGTGCGAAAACCAGAAACACAACTCCGTATCGACGAGTTTCTGAGAACAGTGACGCGAGCGGGGCGATCGTTGCTTCTGCTCGATTACGACGGCACCCTTGCGCCATTCCGTGAAGAACGTGACCGGGCATTTCCCTATCCTGGTATTGCACGGCTCCTGGAGGAGATCGTCCGCTGCGGCCACACCCGCGTGGTGATCATTTCAGGACGGGACACGAGTGAGACGATTCCCCTTCTCGGGGTTACGCCAACTCCCGAAATTTGGGGGCTTCATGGTCTGCAGCGGCAAAAGCCCGGCGAGAATATCGAAACCGTGCGGATCGAGCAACGTTACCTTGACGCTTTATCTGATGCCGGCCGCTGGCTCGATTGTCAGCACCTGCAACCGGCCGCAGAGTTCAAAGCGGGAAGCATCGCCGTGCATTGGCGAGGCTTGAGTGACTGGGAAGCGGAGGAGTTGAGAGGCCGTGTGCTGGCTGGATGGAACCCTGTCGCCGAACACACTGGCCTGAAGTTGCTTGAGTTTGACGGCGGGGTTGAGATTCGAGTTCCCGGAGTCGATAAAGGAGATGTTGTCCGCTTCGTGCTGAGTGAGATGGAGCCCGGCACGCCGGTCGCATATCTGGGCGACGATGCCACCGACGAGCGTGCCTTTCGAGTCATCGGTGGCCGCGGCTTGACCGGGTTAGTGCGTCCGCGCTGGCGGCAGACTGCCGCGCAATTATGGCTCAAGCCGCCCGAGGAATTGGTGGAGTTCCTAACCCTATGGCTGGAAGCCGTCCGTGATCGGCACGCCCTGGGTGGGGAGACAGCGGCGGCGGTGAGCCGATGATGAGCACAGCGGCTACAACTACCCAGCGGGCGCCGGCGAAGCCCTTTTACTTCAACACGTCGGCACATCTGCTGCGCATAACTGAGTACAAGGCCAATAGGCTTGCGGATTTGCTGGATGCGCTGCGCGACTGTCCCGAAGAGTCGATCTTCCAACACACGTTTCGAACCTTAGAGGAACATCACTTTCTTCGCGCCGGCTTTTCCAACGACTTCGCGCACTGGGCGCTGGCGGCCTGCAATGAACCCAGCCTCGCTGAAGCCCTTGCGGGTGTGGACGTGCGCGAGTTTACTTCGGTGGCTGAGTTGCGTACGCGATTTATCCAGATATTGGAACGATATTTGCACGAACACCCCCCGACCGGCACACGTTTCGCGGACGAAACTTTCTATTTCTGTGCGTCCGACATCGTCGTGATGCCGACCAGCTTTCAGGCGCACACCCTGCACGAGTTCACAGAGGGCATCCGGCGTGTGGGCCTGCACTCGATCCATCACCACTTCATCGAGGCTCGACTCCGAATCAAGCTCATGTCGAATGACTTTTCCCAATGGCTGCACGAGGATGCAGGCTTGACGGAAACTGCCCGTTCGCTGAACCGGATCGACATTTACACCGCGACTTTGGAAGACGTCCGAGAGCAGATCGTGCGGATTGTGGAACGAGCGTTGACTTAGCGGACCATCATCGATGGAACCAGTGAAATCTCAACTCGCGGCAAGCTCGACCCTGGAGGCGGGCTTCGACCCCGTCGTACCCTCTCCTCCCGAGCGGCGAACCACGCCTCGAACTTGGGAAACACCGCCCGCGCCGGTTCCATCACCTCACTTAGACGACTACCAGGGCATCGTAGGCACGGCGGCTATTGACGAACTTCGTTACCTTGCCCGCGATCTCAAGGGTAAGACTCTAAAAATGGTCAATTCCACGGCGCTGGGTGGAGGGGTCGCGGAGATGCTCAACCGTCTGGTGCCCTTGCTCGGCGAACTCGAGGTGGTCACGCATTGGGATGTCATCACCGGCGGCAACGACTTTTTCGAGGTGACCAAAGCGTTTCACAACGCGCTGCACGGCAGTGCGTACGAACTCACCCGGCACGCCCAGGAAATTTTCCTGACCTACATCGAGCAAAACCGGCACCGCATGCAATTCAACGAGGACGTCGTGGTCATCCACGATCCGCAGCCGGCGGCGCTCATTCGTGCCCGGCAGGATGCGCCAACGCGTTGGGTGTGGCGTTGCCACATCGACCTGTCGAACCCTAATCCGCAAGTATGGGGATTTTTGCGGCCGTTCATTGAGCAATACGACGCGGCGATCGTTTCTTCGCAGTCTTTTGCCCACCAGCTGCCGATCCCTCAATATCTGTTTTATCCGTGCATTGACCCATTGTCAGAGAAGAACAAACCGTTGGACGACAGCTTCGTGCAGAAGGTGTGCGACGAATTCGGAATTGATCGTTCGCGGCCCATCGTGACCCAGGTCTCGCGCTTCGACCGCCTTAAAGATCCAGTGGGAGTGGTGCAGGCTTTCAAACTCGCCAGAAAATACCTGGACTGCCAGTTGGTGATGGCGGGAGGAGGAGCCAGCGATGATCCCGAGGGGGCCCTTGTACTGCGAGAGGTGAAAGAGGCGGCTGCGGAAGATCCGGACATCATCATTCTCGAACTCCCGCCATGGTGCGCGCTGCAGATTAACGCCCTGCAACGGGCGTCGACGCTGGTAGTGCAGAAGTCGATCAAGGAAGGCTTCGGGCTCACCGTGACCGAGGCCCTATGGAAGGGCAAGGCAACCATCGCCGGCGCCGTTGGTGGTATTCCAAACCAGGTGATTGACAAGCGGACCGGCATGCTCGTGCATAGCGTGGAAGGATGCGCCTATCAAATCCGCTACCTGCTGACGCATCCTGAATTCGCCGTTCAGCTGGGTCGCAACGGACGCGAGCACGTAAAGGAAAACTTCTTGATGACCACCAACGTGCGGCGCTGGCTGTTGCTGATGCGGATTATGCTGGGGTGGGGAACGGTCTGAGTCGCAAGAACAGGCTGTCGCGTCTTGCGTGTTGAAGCAGAAGCACAGTGCCAGCTGCCAACCGCATACGGCGGTGATCGAAGAAAGCATCGGAATCGCCGCCAGAATGAGTGCGATCGTCGCATGGATTGTGACTCTGACAGGAGCGTTTGATCTTGGCCCGTGTGGTTTCCCCAGCATGCCCCAGTCAGCCCTGAAGCAACACGCCCGTCAGCAGAAAATGCCGACGGGTACAACGCCGTGCAGCTTCGCAAATAACGGGCTCGCCGGACAACAGGCTCTTCCACTCTTCGACGCTGCGTTTGCGGGGGAGGGACCGGGGCCTGATGGAAAGGCTGGCGACTACACCAATGGCGGCTACACCACGATGCTGCAGCTCGGACAAGTTGGTACGCTGGCTAACGTCATTGCCAGCGGCGCAGGTCTTTTCTACTTATGCAATCTGGTTCCTGCAACATCACTGACGGGCCAAATGTGCAGCGGACCGAATGTTGGGTATACGGGGGCAGGCGGGACCTACCCTGAGTCCTCCGATACAGCCACTTTCAGGCGTGCAAGCAAGTTAAGAGCGGAAAGTTATAGAGCGGGTGAAAACTTGACGCGCTTTTGGGGAAACAGAGAGAATGCTGGACGCTGGCGCGGGGCGTCGAGTTCTATTCGGGCGATCTCAAGACATTAGTTGACGTGAAACTCGCGCCTCGATATCGAAACATCTGCCTCGTGGGCGGGGCCATGTGTGCCAGCGTTTTTTCGAACTCGGCCTGGTGGACGAAATCAAGTTGACGATAGCGCCTGTCCTATTGGGTGAAGGACTTCGGCTATCGTAATCCCTCTCGTAGCGTGAAAACTATGTCAAACGTAACCCTTTCAAGAAAACAACGTGAAGAGCTACTCCGAGCATTGCAAGCCCGCTTTGAGAAAAACATGAACCGCCATCAAGGTCTTGAGTGGGCCAAAGTACAAGCCAAGATGGAAGCTAACACTGGAAAACTGTGGTCACTCAGTGAAATGGAACGAACTGGCGGTGAACCGGATGTTGTTGGTCACGATAAGAAGACGGGCGAATATATTTTTGGTGATTGCTCCGCGGAGAGTCCTAAGGGCCGCAGAAGTATTTGCTACGACCGTGAAGCGCTGGAGTCAAGGAAAGAACATAAACCAAAAGATAACGCTGTTGATATGGCCGGTGCCATGGGCATTGAGCTTTTAACCGAGGAGCAATATCGAGAGTTGCAGAAACTTGGAAATTTCGACACGAAAACTTCCAGCTGGGTGAAGACACCTTCTGCTATCAGAAAACTCGGCGGCGCCATCTTTTGTGATCGCCGCTACAACACTGTTTTCGTGTATCACAACGGTGCGGAATCTTACTATGCCGCTCGGGCGTTCCGTGGCTCGCTAAGGGTCTAGACTTGGACGAGTGGCCCATTCAAGCCAAAAGCAGACTTGAGCGGGCCACCCGTCCCGTCCGTTAATGACGGCAGCCGTCCCTATCTTAGGTTATGAGGTGTTTCAGTCAGAGGCCGGCACAGGCTTGTCGGCTACCGCGCCTTTTTCGCTTCCACAAGCAGACGATTCAGCTTCGCCATCACTTGAAATGCGTCGGCAACGTAGAGCACATCCGCTTTGCCGCGGGCCCAGCCGCAATTAGGATCAAGATTCACTGCGCGTCGTTCGTTGATGAAGCGCCAGCCTACCACGTGCGGTTCTTCGCCGTGGCAACAGGCGGAAAGCCCTTTGGGATGACGCGGCGTCGATCCGGTCTGTCCCACCTGATTGAGATGCGTCATAAAGCCGAGCACCGCCTGGTTCTCCCCGGTTTGATCTACGAGGGACTTGCTTCCGCCCAGCGACGCTCCGGAGCTACGCAGGAATTCGAGGATGATAGTCTCAGCCTCGGGCAGGTGAGTCTTGCCGTCCGCCTGTTTCTTCGACCAGCCGGCTCCGGCTACGAAAAGCAGCTTGGCATCGGGGCGAATCGTTTGCGTGCCGGAACTTGGAACACGGACTCCGGCACATACTGTGCGCTTCGGCTCCGCGGGCAGTTGCACCGCAATCATCTCGACCTCGGCCGTGGCCGGTGCTCCGGTTGTCGTTGTTGCAGTCCAGGCCTGGTGGCATCCAGAATCCATCACCAGAAACCAGGGCCGGGCCTGGCGCTGAATCACCGCCTCCAGCCGCTGCCGGTAAAACCAGCGCCTGGCCGTCAGTACGCCATCAGTCAGTTCGAGCGACGTGAGGTGTGTATCTACCTGGCCTTTCAAGCGAAACGCCACTCCGGGCATCACGCGCAGAAAGCGCGACGTGCCGGGAGCGATTACGACGTCAGGCGCAGCAGCTTTGCAGATTGCCTCGGGCGCCGCTGCGTCACTGGCATAACGGGGCTGAGCGAAGTCCGGGCCTGCCACTCCCAGGATTCCCGCCCCTGCCGTGGCCACCGTGTTCGCGGCCGGCTGCACGTTCTCCCCGACAAGCCCAATCGTCAACTTGCTGCCCATCTGCGCTGCGACATCAAGCGCAGTACCGAGTGCCTCGTATGCCGCCTTCGGCAGCGCCGAGCCTGACTCGTCCACATGTGCAAGAAACAGAATGTTCGGTGCCATGTCTTCCTCAAATTTCGGTGGTATCTCCGCCCGATAACCACTGTGTGGGGACAGCCGCCCTCGGCTTTCCGGTCGAGCGAAGCTCGACAGACCTTTTCAGGAAGTCGAGACATTACCTGAAGCGCACCCCTACACTACCCGCACTCAGTCTTGAGTAATCCACTGCAAGAGCTCCGTCGCAATTTCCTCCGCCGGGCGATCCTTCACGATCCGCGTTTGCCGCTGTTGCTTCGGTGGCGCCACGCTCAGGCAGCGCACCGCATCGTGCGGCAGTGCGGCGGCCTTGGCCTTTTGCAGCGCAGGCATAACGGTACGCATGTTGGCCATGCCGACCTGCGGATTGTTTTTCGGTTCCGGCAGGTTACCCGTCGCCCATCCCAGCAGCGCCGGAGGCCCCTGGCAGATCGAGACCAGGTGCCGCCCGCCTTCGATCCGCTCCAGGATTTCGAAAGAACCGTCCGCTCGAACGGTAAGCTGATCCACCCCCTGGAATTGATCCGCGATCGCAAGCTGCTCGCCTACCAGTTGCATGGTCACGCCGGCGCCGCGCGAGGCTGATTCCCAGCCGCCGAATACCAGCAGGCGTGACCGGTCGAGGCCGGGAATCGACTGAATCGCCTGCGCCAGTATTTCGGCGACAGCGTGAGCGTCAGCGAAACCGTTGGCCGGAGCGTCAATCGGAATCAACTCGAAGCTCGCTTTCTGCGCCACGTTCATCATGACCTGTTGCAGTTTTGCCTTCGGCGCCGCGCTGACCAGCCACAGTCTGCTGCCCGGAGCTTGCGCCGCGAGGTGTGCGGCCTCATACAGCGCGTGCGAGGCCCACGGATCGAGCACTGCGGGCAACATCATTTCGTTTTTCAGCGCCGGCCCGGTCGCAGTCATGACCGGCTCCAGCGTTTGCAGTGGGTCCGGCACGATTCCTGCACAGACGACAATGTGATAAGCGTTCATATTCATTCGTCGGCCCAGACTTTTAGAAGTCCGGAGTCCCGAGTCGTGAAAACCAGCTGCCGCCCGGTCACTGCTCGCGACTCACGACTCGGGACTCCCCACTAGTTCAGCGCAGAGTGTAACCCTCCCGCTCCCGCGCGGAATTCGACATTTCCCTTTTCCCCGTCCGCGCTGGCCCGGCAATTCCACAGGCACGCGCCACAGTAGACGCATTTCTCGCGATCAAACGCAGGCACGCCACCTTCGCCGCGCGTGATCGCCTGCCCCGAGCACATTTCCACGCACAGTTTCGGCTCGCAGTTCTGGCACAATTCGCGGCGGATGAAGACGACATGATCGGCATATCCCGGCGGAGCCTGTACACTTCCCCCCATCAGCAGAGCGTCCTGGTGCGAGATCAGCAGCCGGCCATCGAAGGGAACCTCCGGCCAGCCGCAACGATCCATGATGCGGTCGTGCAGCGCACTTCCCTGCGCCGCGCACTCTTCCCGCAGTTGCTTCAGCTCGCTTGGCGGAATGCGTGACGCGTAGATCCGCTCCAGAGCAGAGGTGCTTTCTTGAACCGGCCGCACAGGTCTCGGCATAAAAAATGCCCCGCGCGTGATCCCCGCAACCGCCATGCCGATCAGGCCTGTGACCACTCCTTCTTGAAATCCGTTGCGCGAATCGGCGGCAATCTCTGACTCTGCGTCTACCCAGCTCTGGCGGCGCCGCCGGACGTAGGTCAGTTCCAGATTCTCCTGTGTAAACGGTTTCTTCTGTTCGACCAGTTCGATCACCGCCTCCGCCAGTTGCACACCTGTCGTCCAGGCCTCGTCCACGCCCGATCCAGCGAGCACATTGGTGCTGCCCGAGCCTTCGCCGATGCGCGCATAACCGTTCCCTGCCAGGAACGGCTCGCCGATTCGGCCCGACTCCTGCAACGATTTTGCTCCCCAGGACTTCAGCACTCCTCCCTGCAAGTGTCGCCACAAATATGGATGCAGCATGTAATGCTGCAGATATCGGTAGGCCGTGCGCACCGGGCTGCGAAACCACGAAGGAATAAAGATTCCGACCGATGCCAGCCGCTCGGGATGGACGTACAGAAAACCGAAAATCTCCGGCTCAGGAAAACCGAGGGTGTGCAGGACGGTTCCGGCCTCGAGACCTGAATCCTCGCGCAACTCCACCACCATCTTCATGCCCAGCGCCCACTCGCGCTGATGATTTCCTTCCGGCAGGCCGAAATGCTCGTCGATCTTCCGTCCCACCGCTCCCACTGGACCGTCGGCAACGACTGTGAGCCGGGCACGAATATCTATGCCCGGCATGAATCCCTCGCTGGGCGCGCCGTCGAGGTTCACACCCTGGTCCGCCAGACGAACGCCGCGAACACCATCCTCCTCGATCAGCGGCGCGCTCACCGGCATCCCCGGCCACACCTGCACCACTCCAGAACTGGTGACCTGCTCGCTTACCCACTGGTTAAACTGCCCGATCGAGAGAACCAGGCCGCCGTGCTTGCGCATGAATTTGGGAGTGAAAGGCAGTTCCACCGCGTGGTTGCGCCCGCCCACGATCAGGCCCAGCGCGCGCATCTTCCAGTCGGCGATGCGCATGGCCAGTGAGCGCCGGCTCGCGCCAATGGGATCAAGCAGGTAGACCAGCTTCTCTTTCGCGACCGGAACCGCCATCGGAATCTGCGTGAGATCGACGCCCGGGAAGCTGCTGCGGATTCCGCGGGCTCGGGTGACCGCGCCCGACACACCGAATCCCAGCCCGTCGGCGCGTTCGTAGCAGATCACCTGCAGCGGCATTCCCGGCGAAACCGTGCTTTCCAGACGCGGCGAGCCGTATTCGTTCAAAAGATTCCGCGAGAGGGTAGTCAGGAATCCGCCCATGGCGGGCCCGAAGCCTACGCCCGCTATGTCGACCGACATCTGCTGCCGCTCGACCGCCGGCGGCGCTTCATCCGCGCCCGGTGTTGGAACCGAAGCGCTCATGCGGGATAGTCCAGCGCTTCCGGAATCATGAGTTTCGACACGGCCTCGGCAGCGCGATCCTTGGCCAGCCGCGATCCCGTCAGGCAGGCATCGAGCCTGGCATGTAAGGAAAGAAACGGCTGCGCGGCGTGGCACTCGACGCAGGGCCCGGCTTTCTTTGGATGCGAGCCATCGCCTTTCACCACATCGAGAGCGTAGCTGTTAATGCCGGGAATAAATCCTTCCAGCGCATCCAACTCGTCCTCGTCCCAGCAACCGCGGGTGCCCGCCTCGTCCCAGGCGGGATGGCGATTGTAGCCAAACACCAGTTCAGCGCAGATGCGCGCCACTTCGCCACCGGCTCGCGCCGTCTGCACATGGCAAAGATCGGTCAGGAAGTTCACGAGACCAGTCAACCCTTCGGCCAGCGAGGCATCTTGTGCACCCTCCCGCTGCAACCGCAGCACGTCGAGAATCTGGCAACGTGCGGCCACCAGCCAGCACAGCGCATCGGCCAACGGGAACGTCACGCCTTGCCGGGCACTTTGATACAACCTGCTGCCATCGGCGTCTTTGCTGTGCTGCAGATGATCCAGCGTCCACAGCCACATGCTCATCGCCGTAGCCAGCGCGCAGGCGCCGGTGCCGGGATGTTCCGAGGCAATCCCCCGCATCTCCCGAATCCAGCCGCGGAACTGCGCCAGGAACACAGGGCTGGTCATGGTCACGGAAAGTTGCCGCCGCTGCACCGCCTCCGGGCCCTCGTAAGTGGCTTCCAGTTGCGCGTCCATCCATTTGTTGCCCAGGAAACCGGGGCAGTCCTCGGTAATGCCGTACCCACCCATCAGACTCACAGCTTCGCGCATTGTTTGCGCGCCCCAGCCGGTGTTCCAGAGTTTCGCGGCCGGGCAAAGAACGTCCGCCGCTGAATCCAGCGCCACGAAGCGCAACAGCAAGTCCGAGTTCAGCGCCTCCCGGCGCGGATCACCAACCGACAACTGCATCAGGGTGACGGCCTGGTCCGCGGCCTCGCGCAGCAGCTTCATCTTGGCCTTGCCTCCACTGATCCCACGCTCGGCGTACAACTTCTCCATCTCTTTTTCCAGCGGATCAAGCTCATCGAATGCGCGCGCCGCGGCAAAGGCTAGTGAAGCACTCGCCTCACCCGTCGCCCAAACATCCACCAGCCGGTGCAGCGAATCTTCCCGCGCCTGCAATCCCAATTCGTACCGCACTGATCCGGGCGTCGCGGTCTCCGCGCCACGGAATCTTCCCCGTTGATAACGGATGATCGGTTCAACCGACGAGAGCAATTTCGCTGCCGTCATTACACCCACGGTCACGCGCGTGCGGCGGAACACCGCCTCGATGACTTCGCTGTGGTTGTAGCGCGGAACCAGCACGCCGTCCTTAATGTCATAGCCGCCGATGATTCGGCTGGCCGGGACTCGCAGGTTGAAGACCGGATCGCCGGTCGAAGAAAGCTGGTGAACCATTTTCTTGGTCGGCGTGCCGCGGTCGAATATGCCCGGATCGCCCTCTTCCAGAATCACCAGGCAACTGCCCTTGATGCGCTCATCGCCGGAATCAACCGCCGCGGTCACAAAATTAGCGAACCCGATATTGGTGATGAAACGCCCGCGTTTTTCCACCTGCAGAATCGGTTCTTCTCCCGGCTTCCACTCCACGATTCGCAGTTTGCCGTTGAGCATGCCCGTGTCCACGCCCACGTAAGGAATGGGTTCGGTCAGACAGAATGCGCCCCGCCAGGGCTTGCGGTTTTCGCCGGGCTGCGCCGGAGCCGCCAGTTTCATGTAGCGGCGCTGCTGCTCCTCTGTGCCCCGCTCGTGAATGGGAGCCAGCGCCAGACAACCTGCCAGACTCGCGGTCGCCGCGCCGCCATCCACCCAGGCCAGTTCAAACGCCACCAGCGCCAGCGCCAGATTCTTAGGCCCGGCAAATAGTCCACCCTCTTGGGGTTCCATGAAGACCGCGGTGATGCCCGCGCCGTCAAACGCCTCCAGCAGCGCGGCCTTCTCCGGAGTCCACTCATGCGAGTTGCGCCCGCCGCTGGCCACCAGCCGAGCGACCGGTCCCCGCGCCACCCCTCGCGTGGACTGCACCAGCATCTGCAGATCGAAACGGTCGGCGAATCCCCATTGCACCTGGCGCGCCGCGTCGGAAGGCAGGGTCCGCAAGGTTTCTGGCTGAACGGAGCTTGCAGTCGCCATAAAATCTCTCCTTATTATTTGCCGCAGATCGTTGGTGTCGCCGAACGCTGGAAGTGATTCTGGCTGTTCGCCGGAAGGGGGTCTGTGATTAGAATCACAATCGGTTATGATCGCGCCCCGGCAGGGGTTGACGGCCCGTTTAGCTCGTCATGGGACTGTCTCACCGAGGAAGGTGGCTTGGCTACAGCTCTCCCCGCTTCATCCGCTGCACCGCGTAATCGCACGCTCTTGCCGTCTGCGCCATATAAGTCAGCGACGGATTCACGCACGACGACGAAGTCATGGCGGCGCCATCGGTGAGGAACAGATTTTTCACGTCGTGAGCCTGATTATGAGCATTGAGAACTGAAGTCTTGGGATCGCGCCCCATGCGCGCCGTTCCCATCTCATGGATGGCAAACCCGGGCGGGTCCTCTTCCATGAAGGTCTCGATCTTTTGTCCCCCGGCGGCAGCGAGCATCTCCGCTGCCGTAATCGTCATATCTTTGCGAATCTCCTGCTCATTCGCACCCCACGTGCAGTGCATCTTCAACACGGGAATGCCCCAGGCGTCGACCTTTTCTTGGTCAAGCTCGATGTAATTGTCATGATTCGGCAGGCACTCGCCAAAGCCGCCCATGGCGAGGCGCCACCGTCCGGGCCGGCTCATCGCCTTCTTGAATTCCACACCGAATCCGGTCTGCCTGATCCCTCGTTCCCAGCCCTCGCGATAGCCCGCTCCCTCAAAACCGTACCCGCGCAGGAACTCCTTCTGCTTGCTTTTCAGGTTGCGGAATCGTGGTATGTAGATTCCGTTGGGCCGTCTGCCGAATTCGATGCGATCCTCGTTGCCGGCAATGGTCGCTACGGCGCCGGCCGCCATCACGTGGTCCATCACGTTGCGGCCGAGTTCGCCGCTCGAATTCGCCAACCCATTCGGGAACTCGGAAGTCGACGAGTTAAGCAGGATTCGCGCTGATTCCAATGCCGAAGCGCACAAGAAGATCACTTTGCCCCGGAACTCGAGAGCGGCGTGCGTTTGTCCATCGATCACCCGCACGCCAGTCGCTCTTCGCGTGTTCGTATCGAACATCACGCTGTGTGCCACACTGAAAGGCCGCAGCGTCAGTCGGCCCGTTTTTTCGGCCGCCGGCAGCGTCGCGTTCAGGCTGCTGAAGTACGACCGCGTGATGCATCCTCGTTCACACGGGCCGCAATAGTGGCAGGCCGCCCGCCCGTTATGATCCTGGGTGAGAATCGCGGCCCGCCCGATCATCAGCACGCGCTCGCCGCCAAAATGCTTCGCGATCGCTTCCTCCACCACCTTCTCGGCGCAGTTCAATTGCATCGGCGGCAGAAATTTGCTATCCGGCAGGTGCGGCAGCCCCAGCGCTTGCCCGGTGATTCCGACGAAATCTTCCACGTAGTCGTACCACGGAGAAATATCCGCATAACGAATGGGCCAGTCGATCGCGATCCCCTCGCGCTGGTTCGCCTCAAAGTCCAGGTCGCTCCAGCGGTAAGTCTGGCGCCCCCACATAATGGAGCGCCCGCCCACCTGCCGTCCGCGGATCCAGCGATACGGCTTGCCCTCCTCGGCGGTGTAAGGGTTTTCTTTGTCGCTGACAAAGAACTTCGACGACCATTCGTCACAGGCGTAGCAGGTACTCTGAATCGGCTGATCTTCTCGCAGGCGGCGGCGATCGCCCATCCCGCGGAACTTCACTTCCCAGGTCGGAACGTGCTCGACATAATCTTGCTCGGGAACAATCGGACGCCCAGCCTCGAGCACGAGCGTCTTCAGTCCCTTTTCCGTCAACTCTTTTGCGGCCCAGCCGCCGGTGATGCCGGAGCCGACGACGATCGCGTCGTAAGTCGTCTCTTCGTTCACTTGCGCTCCGCTCCTTCCTTTTCGGACGAAGTGTGCGCGCACCCGTCATAGCGGCCGGGGATGATTTCGAAATGCAACTCGTCCGTCGCTCCCTCTTCCGAGGTGTAGTACGCCGTCAGTACCAGCCGCCGCAGCATGGGATAGAAGCTCTCGCCTTCTTCCGACGATCCCGTCTGTCCCTCATTCAGGTCGCGCTCGGCGACCATCCTCTCTCCCAGTTCCTCCAGCAACACTGCTTGCTGATCCGCGGGACATTCGACGAAATTCTTACCAAAAAGCTCGATCGCGCGCGCATCCAGATCGCCTATACCTTGCAGGAATCGCCCCTTCTCGGCTGGTTCGTACCACTCCGTCAACATCAGATCAACGAACTCGCAGGCGCCCACATCGGCCGCTCCCGGCGTCTCGGCGGCCGGAAGAATCATCTCTGCCATCGCCCTCACCGTCACGCACTGGTGCGGGGTCAGCGTCCGGCGATCATTCTTTACCCCCACCGTCGCGCGCGCTTCCCGCAGGATCGCCATCACGCCGCGGGGCGCCAGCGGAACCGCTGCGCCCGTCGCCAGCAGGCGCAGAGCTTCACGTCGATTCATGAAGAAGTCCCCTCTAACAACGAATCTTACCCACAGAAGATGATCTTGCGAAAGGCGAGACTCTCAGCCCTGCCGCGAACGCACACACGGCTCGCCTCAGCTGCTGATGTCTATTCTGCCATGCTTTTCACGACCCGGGCGCAGCCGCCTGGATATCGGCTGCCTTGCCCTCGCGATAGACAATGACCAGAGGCTTTCCCCCATTTGGGTAACGCACAGTCTTTTCGTAGGTTGTGTCGCCCCGGTCGGGAACTCCCATGCCGACAGCGAAATCCGCCTGCAGTTCGTTCATCCCGGGCTTGACCTCATGCCGGTCGACTGCCTGCCACACGTCGCTGGGCCAGTGCTTATACAGTTGGTGCGGATCTTCGATGTAAAACATCTCGTCGGAATAAATGTTGAACTGATCGTCCGCCTCGACGCCGATCGGCACCGCGTAGTTCTTCCCTTCCCGGGCAAAGATCGCCATCACCTGCCGCCGGCTCCCTTGCCCCGGCGGCTTGGCGGCCACCACATCCTGGATCGCCAGCTGTTCGATGGGCAACAGCAATCCGGCCTCATGCTCGAAGTCCACCTTTTTGCGCGTGGCGTCATAAGGATAGTAGGTGTAGCGGTAACCTTCTTTCGCCCACACCGGCTGCTGAGTGAGTTGCTTCGCCGTCTTCAGATCATAGGGATAGAGCTTCTTGGGATTTACGTAATAGTCCGGATTCGCATAACCAATGGTTTGCGCCTGCTTCTGGCGCTCGGCGGCGACCGACTCTTCATGGCGCTGGTAGAAGATGTAGCCCGCGCGCAGTGCCGCAACAATGATCGCCACCATCAGCGCCAGCTGAATCCTCTGCTTGGCTTCCGGACTGATCATGGGGAAACTCTATCAGATTCTGTTGCGCCAGCGAGTCATTTAAAATGCGATCTGCAGGCCTGAGATAGACTGTACTGGAAGGAGTTCCCGCGAATGCCAGCCATCACCGAACAAGACGTTCTCAGCGCGCTCCGGAGCTGTTACGACCCGGAGATTCCGGTCAACATCGTCGACCTGGGCCTGATCTACAGCGTGAAGTTTGCGCCCGCGCCCGACGACAAACAGGACGTCTTGGTGGAAATGACTCTCACTGCTCCGGGCTGCCCCGAGCACGTGAACATCAGCATGCAGGTCAAATCCCGACTCGAGCAACTCCCCGGCATTCGCAACGCCAACGTGAATGTGGTCTGGACGCCGCCGTGGACTCCGGAGCGTCTCAGCGCTGACGCGAGAAAACAGCTCGGCATCGAGTAAGGAAAGCAGGCGTCAGACCTCAGACTTCGGACCTCAGACTTCAGACCTCGGACAAAAGACCCGAGATGATCTCCGCTTCCCATCCCAGATCAGAAACCTAAGGTCTGAAGTCCGACGTCTGAGTGTCCGACGTCTGTTATTCCCCAATCTCCTCCCAGGCTTGGACCGCGCTTCGCCCCGCCGCTTGTGTGATCCGGCGGCCGGCTCGCCCAGCCATGTCCATGACTTCCATGCCTCGCTCGAAATAATCGGGCAGCGACCGCCGCACTTTTTCGAACTTCTCTGGATACTCCGACGCCAGCACCGCCAGGCCCACACCCGTCGCCAGCACGCCCGCCGGATATCGTTTTCTTATGAACAGAATCGCTGCCGCCCCGATGGAACCCACGACCACTGCCTTTTTCCAGCTATCCATTCCTTCCCCCAAACAAAAGTCACTAGCTGGATTGTACCCGCGCCCGCCAGCCCGCACCAACTCTCGGCGCGGCTGCGGGCTGAGCTTGCAGTCCAGGTTCCTTTGCCTTCGCCTGCATCGTCCGGGTACGCTGCTCTGAGACTCCCTTATCGCAGACATGTAT
>Ga0074046_10001600_pt1 | contig 20221 bp, 15 predicted proteins | sample BogForMeECP23OM3_FD_94441 | JGI IMG/M metagenome (GOLD analysis project Ga0074046, IMG submission 94441) | Bog forest soil microbial communities from Calvert Island, British Columbia, Canada - Bog Forest MetaG ECP23OM3 | ecosystem: Environmental > Terrestrial > Soil > Wetlands ... | reverse complement strand
GATCCTACCCCCCAAGCGAATCAAGCACTTCAGGGAATCACAGCGCCGCAGCTGTGTGAACAGTTAAATGAGTCAGCACATCCGACGGTTGGCATTAGATCAGCCCGCGTCCGAATGGCCCGGGCTGCTTCTCTCGTCGGGTGACTTGTAAGAGCCAAAGGCGCCCGACGCCTCAAAGGCTCCAATTTGATCGTCTGAAAAACCGGCAACCTCGCACAGGATCTCGCGCGTATGCTCGCCGAGCAGCGGCGCGCGCGTGACCTCGCAACAGCTATCCGAAAGCTTGACCGGGTTGCCAACCGTGAGATGCTTGCCACGCGTTGGGTGATCGACCTCGACCACCGCATCCGATGCGCGCAACGCCGGATCGTCAGAAAGTTCTTTGATGGACAGGATAGGACCACAAGGAATGCGGTGCCGATTGAGGATTTCCATGGCCTCGAACTTCGTCTTGGTCACGGTCCACCGCTCGATGCGCGCGAAGATTTCGTTCAGCCGCGGCAGTCGCGCCTTTAGCGTCGCATAATTGGGATGAGTCTTCCATTCAGGCTCGCCGATGACACCGCAAACAGCATCCCAGACCGCCGCCTGGGTAATGAAATAAATGTAGGCGTTTGGGTCCGTCTCCCAGCCCTTGCATTTGAGGATGCGGCCGGGCTGTCCGCCGCCCGAGTCGTTGCCCGCTCGCGGCACGGTATCGCAGAAAGGCACACCCTCGCCGAACTGGCTATATTCCTCAAGGGGACCGTGAGCGAGGCGCTGCTGATCGCGCAGCTTCACGCGGCAGAGGTTCAACACACTGTCCTGCATGGCGCAGGCGACCCTTTGCCCCCGGCCCGTAGTCACCCGCTGATACAACGCCGCGACAATGCCGAGCGCGAGATGAAGTCCTGCTCCGGCGTCGCCGATCTGTGCGGAAGTCACCAATGGCAGCCCATCGCGAAAACCGGTGGTGGAGGCCGAACCGCCCACGCATTGGGCGGCATTCTCGTAGATCTTGTAGTCCTCGTAAGGCCCAGGCCCAAAACCCTTCACGGACGCTAAGATCATGCGGGGGTTCAATTCCTGAATGCGGGACCAACTCAGCCCCATGCGGTCTAGGGCTCCCGCCGCGTAATTCTCGACGAGTACGTCGCAGGCCCTGATAAGCGCGACGAGCACTTCCAGCCCCGCCGGATTCTTGGCGTCGAGCGCGATCGAGCGCTTGTTGTGGTTCAGCATGGTGAAGTAGAGGCTGTCCACATCCGGGATGTCGCGAAGCTGGCCGCGGGTGATGTCGCCGCCGTCGGGCCGTTCAACCTTAATTACGTCGGCGCCAAGCCAGGCGAGAAGCTGCGTGCAAGTCGGCCCCGACTGCACATGCGTGAAATCGAGGATTCTCACTCCCTCCAATGCCTTCGACATATCGCTTGGTTCTCCGCAGGTCCGCCCGGGTCCGGTTCGCGGTTAGGTGCGCGCTGCGCTCCATTAGTGCAGTATGCAAAATACCACACGGTCAACAAAGCGATTCCAGATTGAATGCCGCTCATAAAAGCAAATGGGCGCGCGCGCCTGATGACCAGCGGCTTTCAGTTTCGGTTTCGTCCGCACAGGGACCTTGGCGCCGATAACGTGCTTCATATTGGCGTTCAGCGCTCGCCTGGGTTCAGTTCCGGCGCATAGCTCGGCAGATAGAAGCATAGCCGGCTTGCTTCTGGCTCGCGTCTGCGGGGGGGGATTATAGGCCTTCGCTCAAGAGCGCAAGCTGTGTGGTCCCAGGCTTCATCTTGTAGAAGATGTGGCCTCCGATTTGCGCAACCTTGTCCAGCTCACGCCGCCAATTGGGGTGAACGTAAGTTGCGTGATAATGCGTCGCATACCCCACCTCGTCGATCCACACCTCGGCGGCGATGACCTGCTTCGCCAGCTTAACCGCGGTCGCCCATTCTTCTTTTTCTTTGACCGCATTGTGCTTGCCCGTGCACGTAAACGAGAATTGGCACCCGCTGCGATTACGTTCGCCTTGATACACCACGCCGCAAACGGTCTTCGGATAAAACGGGCTTCGGATGCGGTTCATGATGACTTGCGCGACTGCCAGCTGGCCTCTGATCGGCTCGTCGCGGGCCTCGAAATAAATCGCGGTCGCCATGCAGCGCAGTTCGCGCGCGCGGAATTCGTCCTCGGTCAGGCCGCCGAACAACGTCTTGGGCTGCTCTGGAGAAAGGCTCGCATTCTTGAGAAGGCCCGCCCACTGACTGCCAGTGTTCAGCGGTCGCGCATCGGGCTCGACATCGCCCGAGCCTTCCGGGCTGAACGCCGTCAGGAATAGTGAAGCTCCAGCGACGGCTGCTGTCTGCAAGGCAGGCTGCTCGGCGGAAGCGACATTTTGGAGATGGAGCGGGTCAGCTTTCATGCGCCTCGCGATGCTGTCGTTTCCGGCAGCCTTAAGCGCATAAGCGAACCTGTCTGCGCGCGGGCCTTTTTGGCTTTCGGTGAATAGATAGGCCGCATGCGCAGGAAGCGGCTCCGAGACCTTCACGTGATCGACATAAGTAGGCGAAACGCTGGATACGCCAGGGCTCACCAACAGGGTCAGCTGATAATCAATCGTCCTGCGCATATCAGGATCGTGAAACGCATAACCCATCATAGCAAAAATCAAGGCAAGTATCGTGTACCAGGTAAGCTTCGCGAAAGATCGCCGTGCTCTTAATGTGAGCGGAAGCCGGCGGGGCGGCGATACGGCGAGATCGGAATTCCGCACTACAATGGGTCGAGGGCGTTTTTGTGCGACAAGTGCCCTGCTTCGCCCCTCATACTCTCTCATTGGACGGCTACTTCTCATCGACACTCCTACACGAACCCGAGTCATAGCTTGGCGACGGTTAACGGGCGGTTACAGGAGCCCGAATAATTATCGACCTGAGATATAGCGTCCTTGTTGTCAAAATTGCGGAGTGCGATGAAAGCCGACGTTCAATCGGTTGCGTCGGCGTTGCGCACGACAGCAAGTTCGGCTACCAGCCGCCTGGCGGCGGCGAATGGCTTGTTGTTCCAGGGCTGCAAAAGTCCTTGTGCAGCAACATCTAAACCCCTTCGGCCGAACTCAGCCAGTATCTCAGCCCGCACCCACGCCTGCGCTTTTTTCTCGCGGCCTGCAGCCAAGCGGTTTTCACTCAGAAGCCAGTGCTCGTGCCGCGCGAACGCGGCGAATAGCTGGCGAAGATTGCCGTCGCCACTGGTAGACGAAACACTAATGCACTCTGGCGCCCATGCTTCTTTCTCCCGGTGGGAGAGGCTCAAAGCGCCCTTTAAATCAGCCAGTGCGCGCGTGGCAGCCGCGCCCATGTCGGCCTTGGTGACGACGGCGATGTCCGGAATTTCGGCAATGCCGGCCTTCATGAATTGGAGCGAGTCTCCGGAAGCTGGCTGGATGCAAAGGACCACAGTATCGGACACCGTAGCAATGTCCGTTTCCGACTGACCGACGCCTACGCTCTCGACGATGATCTTGTCATAAAGCGCCCGCAGCAGCGCTACCGAGGGGTAAGCGATGTCGGCGAGGCCGCCGAGCCGGCCTCTCGCGGCAAGGGAGCGAATAAAGACACCGCTGTCGTTGGGATCGGTCCTCATGCGGACGCGGTCGCCTAATAGAGCGCCGCCGGTGGCCCTTGACGACGGATCGACGGCAATGACGGCGACCGTATTCCCTTGGGCGCGCCATTCGGCGATCAAGGCGTTGATGAGGGTCGATTTGCCGGCGCCGGGCGGCCCGGTTATCCCGATGACGATGCCTTTGGGATTCTCGTAGGCCTCGTCGAGCAAGGCCGACATAGAAGCGAGGTTTGCCTCTATGGCGGAAAGGCCCGCGGCGATCTGGGCTTTATTGGAGAGGCAGGCAAGGTTCAGTTTTGGAGGCGTGTTCACCGCCTTATGCCTTGTTTTCTTGGCAACCGGGAGCGCTCAGAGAGTTCCCGGTCGCGAGTTGTCTATTAGCGCCGGAGAAGGCGGCCAAACCGCCCGCCGCAAGCCCTTACGCGGTCGAAGATGTCCCGCCAGTACCCTTCGACCGCACGGCGGCCTGCGCCGCCGCAAGTCGCGCAACGGGCACCCGGAATGGCGAACAGGAGACATAGTCGAGGCCGACTTTCTCGCAGATAGCGATGGACGCCGGATCGCCGCCATGCTCGCCGCAAATGCCAAGCTTGATGCCGGGCCGCGTTTTCCGCCCGCGGTCCGCTGCAATCTGGACGAGTTCGCCCACACCTTCGGGATCGAGTGAAACGAACGGATCGACTTCGAAAATGCCCTGGGCAATATAATCGCCCAGGAAAGTACCCGAATCGTCGCGGCTCAAACCGTAGGTCGTCTGGGTGAGGTCGTTTGTGCCGAAGGAGAAGAACGCGGCCGTTTTCGCGATATCTCCGGCCCTGAGCGCCGCTCGTGGCAGTTCGATCATCGTTCCGACCTGATAGGAAATCGAGGTGCCCGTGGCGGATTCGACCTCCTTGGCTACCCTGTCGATGACCGCTTTCAGGATGTCGAGCTCCGCTTTCGTGGCGATGAGGGGAACCATGATTTCGGGGACAACAGGCGAGCCTGTCTTCTTGCCCGCTTCGACCGCCGCCTCGAAAATCGCCCGCGCCTGCATTTCGGAGATCTCCGGGTAGGAGATGCCAAGGCGGCAGCCGCGATGCCCCAGCATGGGGTTCTGTTCGCTGAGAGTATTGAGCCGTGCGCGAAGCGCGGACGCCTCCATTTTCAATGACGCGGCAAGCTCGTTGATCTCGTCGTCATAGTGCGGCAGGAACTCATGAAGCGGCGGATCCAGCAAACGGATTGTGACCGGCAGGCCCCCCATAATCTGGAACAGCTCGACAAAGTCCTGGCGCTGCATAGGCAGAATTTTCGCCAGCGCCGCGCGCCTGCCGCTTTCATCGGAAGACACGATCATCTCACGCATCGCCATAATACGCGTGGCGTCGAAGAACATGTGTTCGGTACGGCAAAGGCCAATGCCTTCCGCTCCAAACTTCCGCGCCTGAGCGGCATCATTAGGCGTGTCAGCGTTCGCGCGCACCTTCATCCGCCGTACGCTGTCGGCCCATTCCATGAGGGTCGCGAAGTCGCCGGTGAGTTCTGGTTGGCGCATGGCAACCTGACCCCGGATCACCTGTCCCGTGGAGCCGTCGATCGTAATCAGGTCTCCTTCGTTGAGCGTCACACCGCCTGCGGTGAGCGTGCCCAATTCGGTATTTATGCGAAGAGCGCTCGCGCCAGAGACGCAGGGCCGCCCCATGCCGCGAGCCACAACGGCTGCGTGGCTTGTCATGCCGCCGCGTGCGGTCAGAATACCTGCCGCCGCATGCATGCCGTGGATGTCTTCGGGGCTTGTTTCGGTCCGCACGAGAATAACGGTCTTGCCCTGACCCTTCAGCTTCTCGGCATCGTCGGGAGAGAAGACGATCTCGCCGCAGGCGGCACCAGGGGACGCAGGCAGGCCGGTGGCGATGATATTACGCTCCGCCGAGGGATCGATGGTCGGATGAAGAAGCTGATCGAGCTGAGTCGCCTCGATGCGGGTTATGGCTTCATCCTTGGTGATGAGCCCTTCCGTGGCAAAATCGACCACGATTTTCAGCGCCGCCGGCGTCGTGCGCTTACCATTGCGGCACTGCAGCATCCAGAGCTTGCCTTCTTGAATGGTGAACTCGATGTCTTGCATGTCTCGATAGTGTCGCTCAAGGGTTTGGCAGATCTTTGCGAACTCTGTGAAAGCCGCCGGCATAAGCGCCTCAAGCGAAGGCTTGTCTCCGCCGCCTTCCTTGCGCGCCACTTCCGTAATGGGCTGCGGCGTGCGTATGCCCGCCACCACGTCCTCGCCTTGCGCGTTGACGAGGAATTCGCCGTAAAGCCGGCCATCGCCCGTTGAGGGATTCCGCGTAAAGGCCACTCCGGTTGCGCTCGTGTCGCCGCGGTTGCCGAACACCATCGCCTGGACATTCACGGCGGTGCCCCAGCTTTCGGGAAGGCCGTTCAACTGGCGATACTTGATGGCGCGTGCGTTGTTCCAGCTGTCGAACACGGCGCCGATAGCGCCCCAAAGCTGCTCATTAATGTTCTGCGGGAACGGCCGTCCGAGTTTGGCCTTCACCACATCTTTGTATAGTCCGATCAGGGATTGCCAATCTTCTGCGGTGAGGTCGGTATCGAGATCGTGGCCGTTCTGGTGCTTATAGCGCTCCAGAATTTCCTCGAAGTTGTGGATTTTCACATCCAGCACGACGTTGGAATACATCTGGATGAAGCGCCGATAGCTGTCATAGGCAAAGCGCCGGTCGCCAGATCGCGCCGCGAGCCCATTCACTGTTTCATCGTTCAGGCCCAAGTTCAGGATCGTATCCATCATGCCTGGCATGGAAGCCCGGCTTCCGGAGCGCACAGAAACGAGAAGGGGATTTTGAGCGTCCCCGAGGTCGGCGCCAACCGTCTTGCCGATAAAGGCAACGGACTCTTCGACCTGCTCCTTCAGCCCTTCCGGCAATTTCCGGCCGTTGGCATAATAGTTGTTGCAGACCTCGGTTGTAATGGTGAAGCCCGGAGGCACGGGCAGACCGAGGTTTGACATCTCCGCGAGGTTGGCGCCCTTGCCGCCGAGCAGATTTTTCATCTCCGCCGAGCCGTCAGCTTTTCCGGCGCCGAAGCGATAAACCAACTTTTCCGTGCTTGGCATTTTCTTCCTCCGATTGGTCGCGGCTATATCTAAGCCGCGTGTTTCATTCGAGCGAGCATCCCCGTTCTTGCTGTCACGTTAACGTTCGCCCCCATTATAAAGGCGGCAAAGCTTTCAGCCAGGCGTGGGTTTGCTTCTAAAATGTTGATAGTAATGTCATAGATGAGATGGGCTCGTGTAAAGCTGGACATTGATCAGGGCACATATTTCCACGGCATCATTCGTGGCTCTTCTTTCCAAAAGGGAGCGCGCAAGACACCCCGGCGCCCGTGCCGTTACCCCAGGCCCATTCAAAGGATACATAAGTCTTATGTAACCGAGATAGGCGCCGCGCTCAAGCGTTACAGCACCCCGGCCGCCGAAGATCATGTTAACCCAAAAATGCATTCCGCCCAAGAGGACCTTAAGCGGCACGGCGCGCCCCGAACCCATAGCCGCGAAGGCTGAGCGCTTCTGCCACATGCAAGGCGTGGGCATCGGCGCTAGCGTCGAGGTCCGCAAGCGTCCTGGCGAGGCGAAGCGTTCTATGATAACCGCGCGCTGACAAGCCGTTCGCGTCTGCAGCCTGCTCCAAGAGACGCGTGCCCTCCCTATCGAGTCCGCAAAACTCGTCCAGCAATGCGGCCGGGCATCGCGCGTTTGTCGTCACGACATCATTGCCAATTATGGAATATCGCCTTGACTGAATCGACCGGGCCAGGGCAACCCGCTTGGCCACATCTGCGCTCGTTTCCCTCGAAGGCGGGAGCGCAAGGTCGGTCGCTTTCACAGGCGCCACTGCGATCTGAATATCCAGGCGATCCCAAAGCGGTCCCGAAATTCTTGCCTTGTAGCTTTCCTCGCATTTCGGCCCAAGCCTGCAGGTTACGCCCGGTGTCCAGGCGTGGCCGCAGCGGCATGGATTCATAGCAGCCACAAGTTGGAAGCGCGACGGATAGCGTATGCGATGATTGACCCGCGCAATGATTGTCTCCCCGCTTTCGATTGGCTGGCGAAGCGCATCCAGCACATGCGGAGGGAACTCCGCGAACTCGTCGAGAAAGAGGACGCCGTGATGGGCGAGCGCGATCTCTCCCGGTTTAGGCCGGGCTCCGCCGCCCACGAGTGCCGCCATGCTCGCGGAATGATGGGGCGAACGGAAAGGCCGGTTCGAAGTGAGCGAGCCGTTTATTATCCCGCCCGCGATGCTCTGGATCATCGCGACCTCAAGGAGTTCCTGGGGCTCAAGCGGCGGCAGGATGCTTGGAAGGCGCTGGGCCAGCATAGACTTTCCCGCGCCGGGCGGGCCTATCATGAGCATGTGGTGCCCGCCTGCAGCCGCGACCTCCAAGGCCCGTTTGGCGCTCTCCTGGCCGCGCACGTCCTTGAGGTCGGGAGCCGCTTCCACGCTTTGATCGAGATGCGGCTGAGGCTGCGGAATAAGCACCGTTCCCTTCAGGTGATTAATGAGAGCCACGAGATGCGAAGGCGCTACGATTGGCATCGAGGCCGAAGCCCAAGCCGCCTCCGGCCCGCAAGCCGCCGGGCAGATCAAACCCTTCTCGAGGGCGCCCGCTCCCAGCGCGGCTGGCAGAGCGCCGGCGATCGGGCCGAGGCCGCCATCAAGCCCGAGTTCGCCAATGATGATGAAGTCCTTCAAAGCTTCGGACGAGATTGCGCCTGCCGCGGCCATGACACCGAGCGCGATCGGCAGATCGTAATGCGTACCTTCCTTCGGCATGTCGGCAGGGGCAAGATTGACCGTAATCCGTTTCGCGGGTAGGCCGAGACCAATGGCGGTCAGCGCCGCACGCACCCTCTCTCGGCTTTCTCCAACGGACTTGTCCGGAAGTCCGACGATCGAAAAGGCCGGAAGGCCAGGCGCAATAAGGACCTGTACATCCACCTGTTTCGCGTCAATGCCCTCGAACGTTACCGTGGACACCTGCGCGAACATCCTGGATACTCCACCGACACCTTCAACGAACGCAGCGGATATTATATCCGAATTTTACAAAATCAAGAACAATCAACGAACTTTCGAGGAACATACTTTTTCTTCCACAGCGTCCCAGATCAGGGCGGCGATGTCGGGACCTCCAAAGCGCCTTACCTCGCGGATGCCGGTGGGCGATGTAACATTGATCTCGGTCAGATAATCTCCGATCACGTCGATGCCCACGAAAATCAGTCCGCGCCGCTTGAGCTCGGGTCCGATCGCTTCGCATATTTCCTGTTCGCGCGCGGTAAGCTCGGCGGCTTCCGGCCGCCCGCCGATATGCATGTTCGACCGCGTCTCATTCGCCGCAGGCACTCGGTTGATAGCGCCAACAGGCTCGCCGTTCACGAGGATAATGCGCTTGTCGCCCCTTCGGACGTCGGGCAGATACTGCTGAACGACGAAAGGTTCACGGAACACAGTCTGGAACAGCTCTACAAGCGACCCGGTATTCGTATCGTCTGGCCGCACTCTGAAGACCGCTGCGCCGCCATTCCCGTAAAGCGGCTTTACGATGATGTCTCCGAACTCGGCGCGAAAAGCGTTCACCTCGTCAAGGGAGCGTGTGATAAGCGTCGGCGGCATCAACTCCGGAAACTCGGTCACAAATAGCTTTTCGGGGGCGTTTCGAACACTTGCCGGGTCGTTCACCACCAGCGTTTTTGGATGAATGTGATCGAGAATGTGAGTTGTGGTCACATAGGCCATGTCGAAGGGCGGATCCTGGCGGAGGTGGATGACATCCAATTCCTTGAGGTCCAGCGTCTGCTTCGCCCCCAGTTCGTAGTGAGCGCCATGCACATCGTCGACGCGAAGCGCGCAGCCTTCCGCGAAGGCGCGGCCATCCCTCATAAAAAGCTTGTCGGGGGTATAATAAAAAATGCTGTGCCCTCGACGCTGGGCTTCGAGCATGAGCGCAAACGTCGAGTCTCCGTGGATGTGAATTCTTTCAATCGGGTCCATCTGGACCCCGGTTTTCAACCGCATTCGCTCCTCACGATCATTGTGTGAGAGGAGACTTAACGGCGAGGACTAGATTACGCAAGGAAGGCTTGCGCAATGTGGGCGCAGCCCTCGGTTGGGCTGACGAGAACGACATCGAAGCTCGCGGAGCACTGGGCGAGGGCCGCGTGCTCACCGAGAAAAATCTCCGCCGCCATCGCGATGCGGGCCTGCTGACGCGGTGCAATGGACCAAGCAGCCTCATCCTGGGTTTTGCGCTGCTTGACCTCGACAAAGGCGAGATGATCACCGCGCCTCGCAACAAAATCAATCTCGCCCCCTTTCGTCTTGTAGCGTTGCGCCAAGATGCAGTAGCTCTTGCTTTCAAGGAGCTGCCTCGCGCACCCTTCCGCAGCCATGCCTATGGCGTAGGAGCTTCGTAAAGAGGAGCGGCGGCTGGAAAACGTCATGACGATTGGCCCTTCAACTTCAACGCCAAGTTGTAAACCTTCTTTTTTCCCGCGCCAAGCCCCCTTGCAACTTCTTCGACAGCTTCTTTCAGGCTTACCCGTTCCATTGCGGTCCGCAGGGCATGTTCCACATCTTCGTCCCGCGCTGGCGGAGTTTCCCCCGGGCCGATGAGAACGACAATCTCCCCTAGGAGCGGGGTTTCCTTGATCTTCCCAAGAAGTGTCTCGGCCGTCCCGCGAGCGAATTCCTCGTGGATTTTGGTTAATTCACGAGCAAAAGCGACCTGGCGATCCGGGAAAATCGCGCTGAGCACTGCAAGCGTCGCCTCGATGCGGCTTGGGGTCTCGTAGAGGATGAGTGTTCCAGGGACGGCGCGGAGCGTCTCAAGGGTTTCACGCCTTGCCGTCTCTTTTGGCGGCAGAAAGCCGCAAAAAAAGAACTGATCAGAAGGCAGGCCGCTTGCGGCCAGCGCTGACAAAAGCGCCGAAGGACCGGGTACCGGAAACACGCTGACCCCCTCGGAAACGGCGGCGCGCACCAACTTGAACCCTGGATCAGCCAAGAGCGGGGTACCGGCGTCCGAAATCACAGCAACAGACTTGCCTTCGCGAAGCGCCTCCAGAATCCTCGCACGATCTCTGTCGCCGCTGAAGTCGTGGTACGTCTCAAGCTTTCGGCCAATGCCATACGCGGAGAAAAGCTTTCGGCTGTGGCGTGTATCTTCACACACAACCATGTCTGCCGCCGCGAGTGTGAAGAGCGCACGAATAGAGATGTCGCCGAGATTTCCGATGGGGGTCGAAACGATATACAGACCGCCCGCGAGCGGACCCGTGCCGAGCTTGTCGAGTTGCCGTTGCACCCCTGACAGGAGTTCCTGTTGGCGCTGCGCTGCCTCCAAGCCCGTCGCTGATGTGTCTTCAGTGCATCCGGTGCGTGAATTTTTTGCCCCCTGGCGCCTCGCCATCACCAATCAGCCATAGTTACGAGGTTGCTCATGGAGGAACGTGCATGCAAGATGGCGCGAGTCGAAGGCTTTGAGGTTTGCTTGCCTTCATCACCGGCCCAGGTCAACGAAAAGCTGAAAATCATTCGATGAAACTCACGACTGAACACGCCCGCGCTCGCCTTCTCGCCGGCATCGCCGTCATTCTCGCCTGCCTGGGTGTGAGCGCTTGCTCTGTCGGCGGTTTGGGTGGATCGAGCAGCGGCTCGAGCTTTGGGGGCGCGCCTCCGCAAGGAGCGGCTGCGGGCGGCACCGTGAAGGTGGCGCTGCTTCTACCGTTAACTGGAAATGTGAATGCCCAGCAAGTGGCGAAGGCGATGAAGCAGGCGGGCGAGTTGGCCCTCTTCGATTTCGACAAGCCAAATGTGAAGCTGATCCCGAAGGACACCCACGGGACGCCGGATGGAGCTCGTCAGGCAGCCCAAGATGCCGTAAAGGAGGGTGCAGAGCTTGTAATCGGGCCGCTTTTCGCGAGTGAGGTCTCTGCCGTAGCCCCCGTCGCGCAGGCTGCCAACGTCCCGGTCCTGGCTTTCTCGAGCGACCGCAACGTGGCTGGCAACGGTGTGTATCTCCTGAGCTTCGTTGCGGGAAGTGACGTGCCGCGCATGATCTCTTATGCGGTTAGCAAGGGTAAAACCCGCTTCGCGGCCCTTTTCCCCCAAAACGATTATGGACGCCTTGTCGAGCAGGCTTTCAATCGCGCCGCGCAAGAGAACCGCGCCCAGGTCGTGATGACGAAGACATACCCGCCTGAGGCGAATGGCATGATGCAACCGGTGAAAGAGATATCGGCTCTGGCGAAAAAAGGCGTACCTCCGCAGGTCGATGCAATCTTTATCCCTGCAAGCGGCGACACGTTGCCGTCTCTCGCACCGCTTTTCCCGTACTACGAGGTGGATGCGCAGGCGGTGAAGCTCATGGGGCTTTCGGGCTGGGATTACATCGGCGTCGGCAAAGAGGCGGCATTGCAAGGCGGGTGGTTTGCTGCTCCCGACCCGAAGGGCTGGCAAGATTTTACCAAGCGCTATGCCGAATCCTATGGCGACACGCCCCCACGCTTGGCAAGCCTGTCTTATGACGCTGTGAGTCTTGCCATATCACTTTCAAGCAATCCGCCCGGCCAGCGTTTCGCGGCGTCTGAGCTGACGCGCTCAAGCGGATTCCAGGGCGTGGATGGCCTGTTCCGGCTCCGGCCTGACGGCATGGCAGAGCGCGGCTTCGCCATCATGGAAGTACAGAAATCCGGTAACCAGCCGATCGACCCGGCCCCGTCAGCTTTCGGGACTGCCGTCGCTCAGTATTAGATCAGCCTGCCTTTAATCGGATTCGATTAAAGGCGGAAAAGTTGATCGATTCTCAAGTGCTAGAGCAGCTTATCCGCAGACGCTGCCCTTTCTTCAAGCGCGACCGCGACCGCCTCGACCAGAGCGTTCAATACTAATCGGCCGTGTCTTGTTGCCCTTAGCCAATCGCCATCGCGCTGTAGCAAGCCTTCCTCCTCTAGCGGCGCGATGATCTTAAGCGCTGGGCCGAAGCCAGTTTTTGCCGCGAGGGTGGCGAGATTAAGCCCCTCGCGCAAGCGAAGACCCATAAGCAGGGCCTCCTCCGCTTGCTGATGCGGATCTAGCTCAAGGTGCTCTTCACACCCGCTTCCGCAATCTCGCACTTTCGCATACCAAGCCGCCGGCGCTTTCACGGACGCCGTCGCATATTTCTTTTCGCCCGCGGTTAACCGTCCATGTGCCCCGGGCCCAATCCCGAGATAATCGCCATAACGCCAATATGTGAGATTGTGGCGGCTCTCGTCTCCCGGCGCGGCGTGGTTCGACACCTCATAGGCTGGAAGTCTGGCCGCCTCGCACATCTCCTGCGTTACGTCATAAAGGTCCGCCGCCAGGTCCGGCCCCGGTATTCGAAGCTTCCCGCGCCGACTGAGATCGAAGAAGGCAGTCTCCGGCTCGATGGTAAGTTGATAGAGCGAGAGATGGCCGTGCGCCATCGCCAGCGCTTCTCCGAGTTCCGCGCGCCATTCGGATTCGGATTGCCCAGGCCTCGCATAAATCAGATCGAAGCTCATTCGATCAAAATATTTGACTGCAATGGCGAGCGCTTCCCGTGCCTCGGTCGCGGTATGAAGCCGTCCGAGGAAGCGCAGTTGCTCATCCGAGAGGGATTGCACCCCGACAGAAACGCGGTTGACGCCTGAGGAGCGATAGCCTTCGAAACGGGCGGATTCGACACTGGAGGGGTTCGCCTCGAGGGTGATCTCGCATAGCCCCTCGACCGGCCAAAGGGCAGCGATCCTGTCGAGGAGTGCGCCCACCGAATGAGGCGCCATGAGGGAGGGCGTTCCGCCGCCGAAGAAGATGCTGGAAACAGGACGCGCTCGAGTTTCGTCCGCGTAATGACTAAGCTCGCGGAGGGCGGCCTCCAGGTACTGCTCTTCGCTTATTGTTCGCCGCGCATAGGAGTTGAAGTCGCAATACGGGCACTTCGACTGGCAAAATGGCCAATGAATATAGATTGCGAGGGCATTCTCGCCCGCCAAAGCGGCGCTAGTTTCCGGAGCCTCAGTCGAAAACGGCGGCGCGGAAAGCGGCAAAGGCCTTGGCGCGGTGGGAAATTGCATGCTTCTTGTCTGGGTCCATTTCACCGACCGTAATGTCGTACCCAAGGGGTACGAACATGGGATCGTAACCGAAGCCCTGCGTGCCGCGAGGCGGCCACACAAGGTGACCCGGCACGGTCCCTTCAAAGAACTGGACCGCGCCTTGCGGATTTGCAAGGCAGAGCATGCAAACGAACTTCGCGCGGCGTTGTCCCGGGGCGACCGCGCCCATTGCTTGCAGTTCGTTCTCAACCTTCGACATGGCCCGATAAAAGTCTCGCGGCTCTCCGGCCCAGCGCGCGGAGTGTATGCCGGGCGCGTCGCCGAGCGCCTCGACCGCAAGGCCCGAGTCATCCGCAAGTGCCAGCCGCCCCGTGGCAGCAGCCGTCACTACGGCCTTGAGGCGCGCATTCTCCTCGAAGGTGCTTCCTGTTTCCTCGGGCTCGGATACGCCAAGCTCGCCAGAGGAAGCTATAGCGATACCCAGCGGATCGAACAAGTCGCGGAACTCCCGAAGCTTGCCCTGATTATGCGTGGCGACGACAAGGCTGTCGCCGCTGCCAAGGCGAAATTGAGCGCCCATCCTCTCCCTTTAGAGAACTGTCAGCTTTTGCAGATTGAGAAGTTCACCGATTCCCTTCTTTGCAAGCCCGGTGAGTTCGGCCATGCGTTCCTCGGAAAAGACCGCTCTCTCGGCGGTTGCTTGGATCTCGACGATCATGCCCTTCCCGGTGAAGACGAAATTCGCGTCGGCCTCGGCCTCGGAGTCTTCCGGGTAATCCAGATCGAGCACTGCCTCGCCCTTGTAAATCCCGCACGAAACGGCTGCGACCTGATCTTTCAAGACGCCATCCCTGATCATGTCGCGCGCACGCATCCATTGGAAGCAATCGTGAAGCGCAACCCATGACCCCGTTATCGCGGCTGTCCGGGTCCCGCCATCGGCCTGAAGCACATCGCAGTCTACGCTGATTTGCCGCTCCCCGAGCGCTTGCAAGTCGACGACGGCGCGAAGAGAGCGGCCAATAAGCCGTTGGATCTCCTGGCTTCGCCCCGATTGGTGCCCGGATGTAGCCTCCCGGCGCGTTCGCTCTGATGTGGCGCGAGGCAGCATTCCGTATTCAGCCGTGATCCAGCCCTTGCCCTGCCCCTTCATCCAGGGTGGGACGCGCTCCTCAAGGCTTGCTGTGCAAAGCACATGGGTGTTTCCGAACTTGATAAGGCACGATCCTTCCGCGTGGAGAGAGAAGGCGCGCTGGAAGCTAACGGGGCGCAAATCGCCCGCCTGCCGTTTTGAGGGGCGCATGGAAACCTGTATTTGAGTGAGTGGCGTTAGTAATAAGCCGTAATTGGCGCGAACACTAGGCTAGCCGAAATCCTCGATCAATGTCTTTAAGCTCGATCTTCCGAAGTTTCGGCTACCCAGATGCCGCAGGAAACGCCCGCTGGGGAGAGCCGACGCTGCGGCTCGCGCAAAATTCTCGCTTTTCAGCTCAGTCTTACCCGCGGCTGGGGAGAGGACATCTCGCGCAAATGGGACAAACGGCCCTTGAGGAACTCGGCTACATCGCCACTTTCGAGCTTGTTTCCTTCCATGATGGGCATCAGCAGGGGCGAGCGAACGCCAGCAGCCACCACCCTATCACGAACGCTATCGACAACTTTCCGCTCAACCATGGATTAATCCTAAGCTGCACATGACCCATTCTCCTTACCCCAAACTCGCGTACGGATGTCATGCCTCGCTCAAGCGAGAGGCGTTTCTGCATCGGAGGCGTGACCGAACAGCCACAAAATCGCGCGCCGGCGGTCATTATATCGAGCTAAGGTTGTGGAATTCTGAGCAACCTGTGGATAAATCAGGTTTCCCGAAGGCGAACTTCGGCCTTCGGGTGCAAGGGGCGCCCGGCAGCAAGGGCCGGGCACGCATTGTCACGCAACCGCAGGCTTATTCATGCGGTTCTCGATCAAGTCGGACACGACGGCCGGCTCGGCCAGCGTGGATGTGTCGCCAAGGTTTGAAAAATCGTCCTCGGCAATCTTCCGCAAAATCCGCCGCATGATTTTGCCCGAGCGGGTCTTGGGCAGACCGGGAGCAAATTGGATCAGATCGGGAGTGGCGATCGGGCCGATTTCCTGGCGGACCCAGTTGCGAAGTTCTGTCCTGAGCGCTTCGGTTGGCTCGATGCCCGTCATCAAGGTGACGTAGACGTAGATACCCTGTCCCTTAAGGCTATGCGGGTAACCTACGCAGGCTGCTTCGGCGACTTTCGGATGAGCCACCAAAGCCGACTCGACCTCCGCCGTACCCATGCGATGGCCCGCTACGTTGATCACGTCGTCGACGCGACCCGTGATCCAGTAGTAGCCGTCGGCATCCCGCCGGCAACCATCGCCTGTAAAGTAGGTGCCGGGATAAGCGGAGAAATAGGTCTGTACGAAGCGGTTGTGGTCGCGGAAGACCGTGCGCATCTGGCCCGGCCAGGAGTCCGTTATGATGAGGTTGCCCTCAGCCGGCCCCTCAAGGACCTGCCCATCGGGCGCTACGAGGGCGGGCTTAATGCCAAAGAACGGCAGTGTTGCCGAACCGGGCTTCGTAGCGATCGCGCCTGGCAGTGGCGTTATCAGGATACCGCCCGTTTCCGTCTGCCACCATGTGTCGACGATCGGGCAGCGCTCGTCGCCCACGATGTGATAGTACCACTCCCACGCTTCGGGATTGATTGGCTCTCCCACGCTTCCAAGCAGTTTCAGCGACTTACGGCTCGTCTTTTTGACGTGCTGTTCGCCAGCTCCCATGAGAGCCCGGATGGCGGTCGGCGCGGTGTAGAAGGTGTTGACCTGATGTTTGTCAACGACGTCCCAGAAACGAGAGGGGCTCGGATAGTTCGGAACGCCTTCGAACATGAGCGTGGTCGCTCCGTTCGCGAGAGGGCCATAAACGATGTAGCTATGTCCGGTGACCCAGCCAACGTCGGCTGTGCACCAGTAGATGTCGCCATCCTTGTAATCGAAGACGTATTGGTGCGTGATCGCAGCGTAGACCAGATAGCCGCCCGACGTGTGAAGCACGCCCTTCGGCTGCCCCGTCGACCCTGATGTGTAAAGAATGAAAAGCGGATCCTCCGCGTTCATTTCCTCGGGGGGGCAATCGGCTGAGACGCTCTGCATCTCCTCGCCAACCCAGAAATCGCGGCCCGGCGTCCAGGCAACAGGGGAATTCGTGCGCTTGACCACAAGAACACGCTCAATTGTCGGGCACTTCTCAAGGGCCTTGTCGGCGTTCGCCTTAAGCGGAACCTTGCGGCCGCCGCGGACGCCTTCGTCGGCCGTGATCAGCACGGTCGAATCGCAGTCGACGATGCGGCTCGAGAGGCTGTCCGGAGAGAACCCGCCGAACACGACCGAGTGCACCGCGCCAATGCGGGCGCAGGCCAGCATCGCATAGGTGGCTTCGGGAATCATTGGCAGGTAGATCGTGACCCGGTCGCCTTTCTTCACGCCGTGCTTCTTGAGGACGTTCGCGAAACGGCTGACGCGCTCGTGGAGTTGCCGGTATGTGATCTTGAGATCCATATTCGGCTCGTCACCTTCCCAAACGATGGCAACCTGGTCGCCCCGTTTCTCTAGGTGACGGTCAACGCAGTTCGCGCAGACGTTCAGCGTTCCGTCTTCGTACCATTTGATGGATAGGTTGTGCGGATCGTAGGAGGTGTTCTTCACCTTTGTAAATGGCTTGATCCAGTCGAGGCGGGAAGCCTGTTCGCGCCAGAACCCATCCGGATCGCGAACGCTCTGGTCGTACATTGCGCGATATTTCTCGCCGTTGATCAAAGCTGATGAGTTCCAGTTATCTGGAACCGGATAGGTCTTTACTGTCACCGTCATCGATGTCCTCCCTGAAGATGCGCTTTGCGCGCATTATGTTTACTGCTTGGCTTTAGGGCAACAAGGCAATGGTCGAAGAAGTTGCCCTTCCACGTTTTGGCAGCATCAGCTGCAGGTGGAGTGCCCGCAATTGCGGCACACGCGGCACCCCTCCTGATATATCATACTCGGAGAACCGCAGCGCGGACAAAAACTCGAAGGCGAAAGCGTCCCGAAGCTCGTCGCTTCCAGGTCCTCATTCTTGATCTTCTTCTTATGAGTTCCGGTTTCGTGAGCGTCGCCAGCCTGGAACCCAATATGAATGAAGTGCTGCTCTATGATCTCCCCGATCGCCGCGAGCAAACTGGGTACATACTTGCCATTCGTCCAAGCACCGCCCCGCGGGTCGAAAACGGCCTTCAACTCCTCCACAACGAAGGATACATCTCCGCCGCGGCGGAAAATTGCGCTGATCATGCGTGTGAGCGCCACCGTCCAGGCGTAGTGCTCCAGATTCTTCGAATTGATGAAGATCTCGAATGGACGGCGTTGGCCGTGATCGAAAGTGTCATTGATCGTGACATAGATCGCGTGGTCCGAGCCCGGCCATTTGAGCTTGTAGGTAAAGCCGGCGAGCGCCGTGTCGCGAGCGCGCGGCTGAGTGTCGGCTGGCGCGAACGGAAGGGCGGGCTGCAGGGCTTGTCCGGCCTGGGTTGCCGGCGGCACTGGTGACAAAACTGCGCCCGTCACTTCGTTGGGCCGATAGGCCGTGCAGCCTTTGAGCCCGAGCCGGTAGGCGTCGAGATAAAGCATCTCGAAGTCCTCAAAGGCGATCGACTCTGGGCAGTTGACCGTTTTCGAAATGGAAGCGTCGACGTGCCTTTGGAGCGCAGCCTGCATCTGCAGGTGCTGCTGTGAGGAGAGGTCGTGCGCCGTTACGAAGGCATCGGGAAGAGGAGCGTCGCCATGCGTATCGCGGAACAACTGCACCGCATAATCGCGGATGATTTCGTGCCGTTCAGAACCATCTGGCGAGAGAAGACGGCGACGGTACTCGAAATCGAAGACAGGCTCAATTCCGCTCGAAACGTTGCCGGCGAGCAGCGAGATGGTGCCGGTCGGAGCGATGGAGGTCAAAACGCCGTTGCGCAGGCCGTCGTCCTTGATCGCCTTTTGGATCGAAGGCGGAAGCGATGCAGGGAAGGGCCGCCGCAAAAATTGGCTGGCGTCGAAGAGGGGAAATGCTCCCTTCTCTTTGGCCAGTTCGGCGCTTGCCGCGTAAGCAGCGCGGCTGATCTGCGCCATCCAAGACGAGGCAAGATCACGTCCCTTCTCCGAGCCATAATGCACGCCGCACAGGATCAGCGCATCGGCGAGCCCGGTGACACCCAACCCGATGCGTCGTTTGGCCTTAGCCTCTTTTTCCTGCTGAGGCAGAGGGTAGCGGGATACATCGATGATATTGTCGAGCAGCCGGACCGCCACCGGCGCCAAGTCGTCCAGCCTCCGCTGATTCAGCGCCGCCTTAGAAGTGAACGGCTCCTCGATAAGCGCAGCCAGATTGATGGAACCGAGGAGGCAAGCGCCGTATGGTGGGAGCGGCTGTTCGCCGCAAGGATTCGTAGCGCTGATCGTTTCGCAATAGGCGAGATTGTTCAAAGTGTTCACGCGGTCGATGAAGATCACGCCTGGCTCTGCGTAGTCGTAGGCGCTGCGCATAATCTTCCGCCAAAGCCCGTGCGCGCTCACCGTGCGGTAAGTCTCACCGCCAAACGCAAGCGGCCAGGACCTGTCCGCCTTTACAGCTTCCATGAAGGCATCCGTGACGAGGACGGATAGATTGAAGTTGCGGAGCCTCGCAGAGTCGGCTTTCGCCTCGATGAAAGCCTCAATATCGGGATGATCGCAGCGCATCGTGCCCATCATCGCGCCACGCCGCGCCCCGGCCGACATGATCGTCTTGCACATGGCGTCCCAGACATCCATGAAGCTGACAGGACCGGATGCATCAGCGCCCACGCCTCGGACATGAGCGCCTTTAGGTCTGAGCGTGGAGAAGTTGTGGCCAATGCCGCCGCCCTGCTGCAAGGTGAGGGCGGCTTCCCTGACGTTCGCGAAGATCGAGCCCATGTCGTCGCCGATCTCGCCCATGACGAAACAATTGAACAGCGTTACGTCGCGGCCGGTGCCGGCCCCTGACAGTATTCGCCCTGCGGGGAGAAATGCGAAGTCTGCCAAGGCTTCTAGAAAGCGCTGCTCCCAGGCCTTGCGTGACCACTCCGGTTCGACGGAGGCAGCGGCACGCGCAACCCTTGCCCATGTCTCCTCAATCGACTGCTCGGCATGGCCGCCCGGCGGCGAAAAACGATATTTCGCGTCCCAAATTTGCTGGGAGATCGGGATCAGCATCGGTGATTTATCCAGAATTCGTACCGGCGTATTCTCATTTTAGACACTAAAAGTTCACTTTTTGTTCTGGACGTCAAGCGGGCCCTGTGGATAACTTCTTATGGTTCCCTTAAGATATGAAACGTGATGCCGGATCATAGAGAGCGGAACAGGACCGCTACATTTTCTCGGGCTGAGCTTCAGCCAATGCGCTGCCGGGAAAATGGACGGGCGGCTGCAGCGCTT
>Ga0074046_10001599_pt1 | contig 20229 bp, 15 predicted proteins | sample BogForMeECP23OM3_FD_94441 | JGI IMG/M metagenome (GOLD analysis project Ga0074046, IMG submission 94441) | Bog forest soil microbial communities from Calvert Island, British Columbia, Canada - Bog Forest MetaG ECP23OM3 | ecosystem: Environmental > Terrestrial > Soil > Wetlands ... | reverse complement strand
TCGCAGTCGAGCGGATGGTTTGGGCAGTTGATTCAGCGGTCGGATGATGGCGGAAAGACGTGGCATCAGCCGGGCACGCCTCCGGGCGAAGAGCCAGCGGCGGGCGGCGGGCCTCCGAAGGTGGCGAGCAACAAGTTTGTTTATGACACTTCGTCGGACAGCGGAAAGCCGCTGACCACGCATCAGTTTTATGACGGCACGCAACATCCGTGGGAGTTCAAGCGCGTTTGGCATCTGGAGCCGTCGCTCACCGATCCGGACACGGTTTATGCGGGCGTGGAGGATGCGGCGTTGTTCCGATCAACCGACGGGGGACAGAATTGGCACGAGTTGGCCGGGCTTCGCGGGCACGGCACCGGGCCGAAATGGCAGCCGGGCGCGGGCGGGATGTGCCTGCACACGATCATTCTGGATCCGAAAAATCCGCGCCGGATTTTTATTGCGATCTCGGCGGCGGGGGCGTTTCGCACCGACGATGGCGGCGCGACGTGGAAGCCTATAAATAAAGGACTGTACTCGCAGTACATCCCGGATCCTCGGGCGGAAGTTGGGCACTGCGTGCACCACGTGGCGATGCATCCTTCGCGGCCGGGCGTGTTGTTTATGCAGAAGCATTGGGACGTGATGCGGTCGGATGACGCGGGGGATTCGTGGCACGAGGTGAGCGGGAACCTGCCTACCGACTTTGGATTTGTGATTGACGTGCACGCGCACGACCCCGAGACGATTTACGTGGTGCCGATCAAGAGCGACTCAGAGCACTATGTGCATGAGGGCAAGCTGCGCGTTTACCGCAGCCGAACCGGCGGTAATGAGTGGGAGCCTCTGACTCGCGGGCTGCCGCAGAGTAATTGCTATGTGAATGTGCTGCGGGATGCTATGGCGGTGGATCGGCTGGACAAGTGCGGGATTTATTTCGGGACTACAGGCGGGCAGGTGTATGCGTCGGCGGATGCGGGGGACAGTTGGAATCCGATTGTGCGGGATTTGCCGGCGGTGCTGAGCGTGGAAGTGCAGACGGTTTGAAACAGTTGCCAGTTTTCAGTGAGGGGGGTTACAACAATGCCAAAGATTACGCCGTTCTTGTGGTTTGATGGGCGGGCGGAAGAGGCTATGAATTTCTACGCCTCCATTTTCAAGGACGCCAAGGTGCTGAACGTCGGCCGGAAGGACGGAAAATTGTTCGTGGCGACGTTTGAGCTGCTGGGGCAGCGGTTCATGGGAAAAGCTCTCCGCGGGCGGCGAACCAGGAAGATGCGGCTGGCTGAAGGATAAGTTTGGACTGTCGTGGCAGATTATTCCCTCCGCGCTGACGCGGCTGATGGGCGATCCGAACCCTGAAAAATCGAAGGCGGTCTTCGAAGCGATGATGAAGATGAACAAAATCGTCATTGCCGATCTAGAGAAGGCGTACGAGGGCAGGGCGGCGGCGTAGGAGCGGAGATCGGGCTGGCCGACGCCTCCACAGTTAGTGCCCGCAGCCACACCAGCACGGTAAAACTGGCTCCCAAAAGGTTAGCGCCCAAAAAACGGGCGCGAACCCTTCGACAAGCTCAGGGCAGGCTCTGGGGCACGCGCGCTTCCGACGTGACCCGGATCGATCCAAAGTAAGGATGAAAACCTATGCGGAGATTGGCCGTTTTCAATAACGTGACGCTGGACGGATACTTTGTCGATGGCCACGGCGATATGAGCTGGGCCAACACGGCTCGGGAAAGCGCGGAGTGGCGAGAGTTTACGGACCAGAATGCCACCAGCGGCGGGGTCTTTCTTTTTGGCCGAGTGACGTATGACCTGATGAAAAGCTTCTGGCCGACGCAACAGGCGGCGGAGATGTTTCCAGTGGTGGCGGAGCGGATGAACAATCTGCCGAAGGTGGTGTTTTCGCGGACGCTGGATTCGGTTTCATGGAAGAACACGACGCTGGCGAAGGGCGAGTTGGCGGCCGAAGTACGCAGAATGAAGCAGGAGTCGGGCGCCGATCTGGTGATTCTGGGAAGCGGCAGCATCGTGGCGCAATTGGCGCAGGAAAGATTGATTGACGAGTTCCAAATCGCGCTGACTCCGGTGGTGCTGGGTAAGGGGCGGACGATGTTTGACGGCATCCGGGAGAAGCTGGCGCTGAAGCTGGTGAAGTCGCGGGTGTTCGGCAATGGGAGTGTGTTCTTGCGGTATGAGCCGGCATAAGATCGGGCGTGAAACCTCCCAGGTTAGCGCCCCAAAAAACGGGGCGCGAACCTGGGGCACCAGCGATTTAGAGTGAGGGGAAATGATTCGGGTCGTATTGCCCCACCATCTGCGGACGCTGGCGCACGTTGGGACTGAAGTGCAGCTTGAAGTTGAAGGCTCGCCTACGCTGCGGGCGGTTTTGGATGCGCTAGAGGAGCGGTATCCGATGCTGCGGGGGACGATTCGGGATCAGGTGACGAAGGAGCGGCGTCCGTTCTTGCGGTTTTTTGCGTGCGAGCAGGATTTGTCCCATGAGTCACCGGAGGCGGCTTTGCCCGAGGCGGTGGCTTCGGGCCGAGAGCCGCTGGTGGTGCTGGGGGCGATTGCGGGGGGATAGGCCGGGCCCTCCTGGACAGCCGGGGCGGCGCTGTCCCTACGTGAGGTGGTTGGAACTTAATGGGGACGGGGACCATCTAACTAAAGCGGGTAGGCACGGCGCGAGGCGGCGGAACAGATCCGAACACGGCTGCGCGGGCAGGAATGCCCGCGCCACACGAGATGATTCGTGTGCTATAATTTTTAGGTTTGTGCGCTCTCTGCGCAGCTCCGTAATAAATCCCACCGCTGGAATGGTTTGGCGTCCCGAACCGCGGCGTCCCGGGCGAGTTTTGGTTTGGGCTCGGCAGGATGAAAGCGACGGGCGTCCCGAGGAAAATCCGAGTTGGCACTTGACGATAAGTTCGACGACATAAAAAAGCTGATCGACGCAGGTAAGGAGAAGGGATATCTGACCTATGACCAGGTCAACGATCTCATCCCGCAGGATGTGCACTCTCCGGAAGACCTGGAAGATCTGCTGACCACGATCGGAACGCAAGGTATTGACGTGCTCGAAGGCGGCAAGATGCCTTCGACCGATCTGGAAAAAAAATTCGAGGAAGTGGATGATGCATCGGAGGACGTCGAACTCGACCTAACCCCCGGCGCTCTGGAAAAAACCAATGATCCCGTCCGCATGTATCTGCGCGAGATGGGAACCGTACCGCTGCTGACGCGCGAAGGCGAAGTCGAAATCGCGAAGCGCATCGAGCGGGGGCAAAACCGCGTGCTGAAGGCGCTTTCGCGCTCTCCCATTGTGATTCGTGAACTCCTTGCCCTGGGCGAGGACCTCGAAAAGGGCGTCCGCTCGATTAAAGAGCTGGTCACCTTCGATGAAGAGGAAATCACCGAGGAGATCGTCGAGAACCGGCTGAAGGAATTTCTCGCCAAGATCGCCACGCTCGACAAGCTTTACAAGAAAGTCATGCCGTACGTGGAGAAGCTGGCGGCGGTGAACCAGAAGAAACGTCCGCGCGATTATCGACGCTATCGCTTCAACCTGGCGCGAGCCATCGTGCGAACGTCGCGCGCGGTTCGCAATCTGGCCTTCACCAACAACGAACGCAAGCGGCTGATCGAGCGCGTAAACCGCACCGTCGACGGGATGCGTTTGCTCGACCGGCAGATCCAGAACCTGGAGAAGCGGGCCGAAGCGACGCGCAGCGAGGAACAGCGCAAGGAATACAAGAAGCAGGCGCGCGCAGTTCGCGGTGAACTCGAAAAGCTGGAAGTGGAAGCGGGCCTGTTGTTCCAGGAGCTCAAGCGCACACAGCGCGAGATCATCCAGGGCGACATGGACGCCGAGCAGGCGAAGCGTGAGCTGATCGAGGCTAACTTGCGGCTCGTCGTATCGATTGCGAAGAAATATACCAACCGCGGATTGCAGTTCCTCGACCTGATTCAGGAAGGCAACATCGGCCTGATGAAGGCCGTGGATAAGTTCGAATACCGGCGCGGGTATAAGTTCTCGACTTACGCCACGTGGTGGATTCGGCAGGCGATCACGCGCGCGATTGCCGATCAGGCGCGTACGATTCGCATCCCGGTGCACATGATCGAAACGATCAACAAGCTGATCCGCACGTCGCGGCAGCTGGTGCAGGAGCTGGGACGCGAGCCGACGTCGGAAGAGATTGCCAAGCGCATGGATATTCCAGTGGCGAAGGTGCGGAAAGTCCTGAAGATTGCGCAGGAGCCGATCTCGCTCGAAACGCCGATTGGCGAAGAGGAAGATTCGCACTTGGGCGACTTCATCGAAGACCGCGCCGTGGTTTCGCCGGCCGAGGCGGTGATCAACGTCAACCTCAAGGACCAGACGGGACAGGTGCTGAGGACGCTGACGCCGCGCGAAGAGAAAGTGATCAAGATGCGCTTTGGCCTGGAAGATGGCTCGGAGCATACGCTCGAAGAAGTCGGCCAGTCGTTTGCCGTAACGCGCGAGCGCATTCGACAGATTGAGGCGAAGGCGCTGAGAAAACTGAGGCATCCGTCGCGGTCGCGCAAGCTGCGGGCGTTTATGGATGGGGTGAGAGACTAGGTCTGAGGTTAGAGGTCAGATTGCAGAAGTGGGCGCGAGGGATCGCGCCCCTTTTTTATTTTGGTGTTGCGCTGAGCGGCTCAGGGCGGATCGTCTTACCCAAACGAGGATTTCATCCTTGTTCAATCCTTGTCTGGACCCGTCGCGCCCGTCCGTCGCCGTCTCGGCTTGGCTAATACCTGCCGACGCCGTTGGCGGTGCGAATCTTGAACCAATCGTAGGCCGCGGGCTTGATTTTATTGGGGCGGCAGATCACATCGAAGCGCACTTTCATGAGCGTCTGCTGAACGCGCGAAATAACCTCATTGTTTTCCTGCGCACTGCGATTCTCGACGCGCTGCGACCAGCGCTCGGTGGTCATGCGCTCGGTCATCTTCGTGGCTGAGTCAGGATCGTAGGTGTAGTTATAGGGGTAAGCGTTGCGGTCCTGCGCGGCTTCCATGCGCAGCTGATTATGCTTCCGCATGCGCACGTTGGCATCGATGGCCGCCGAGAGGACTTCCGACTGCTCATCGAACCATTCATGTACGGCGTCTTCGGTCTCCTCGGCGCTGTGGTTTGCACGGTAGTCGTGGATGGCGGTCACGATTTCCAAAGTATTCTCCGCGCCTTGCAGGACGATGGAGGGAAACGGGCTTTTGCGGAGCGCCATGTCGTCGTCGGAAAAGACATGCTTGGCTTTCGTCGCGGCGTCCTTTTTGTCAGCTCCGTTCTTTTTGGCGACATCGCCCAGCGGCGGAGCGGAACTGTCGGTGGACTGGCTCAATGCTTGGCCCACAAATGGAATAAGGAGAATCAGTGCCAGAAGCAGCTTTCGCATAAGCCCTCTATATAAGATGGGGGACGACTGATGATAACAAGGCGCTGCCGGGGCGAGGAGTTACCTCTGTGATGGGGCGAAGGTGCCTAAAGATTGGAAATCAAGCTGATTGCAGCCACAAATGGCCGCGCCGAAGCGCAGGCCCGCATGCCTGTTAAAATCAACTTGTCCTCATGGAAGCCAGCCGCATACGAAACTTTGCGATTATTGCGCATATTGACCACGGGAAATCCACGCTGGCCGACCGGCTGCTGGAGTTGACCGGGTCGCTGGCCATGCGCGAAATGCAGGAGCAGGTGCTCGACTCGATGGACCTGGAGCGCGAGCGCGGCATCACGATCAAAGCGCACGCCGTCCGGATGGTGTATCCCGCCCAGGATGGGCAGACTTATCAGCTCAATTTGATTGATACGCCCGGGCACGTGGATTTTTCGTATGAGGTTTCACGGTCGCTAGCCGCCTGCGAGGGTGCGCTGCTGATTGTGGATGCGTCGCAGGGCGTGGAGGCGCAGACGCTGGCGAATTCTTACCTGGCGATCAATCACGGGCTGGAGATTATTCCGGTCATCAACAAAATTGATTTGCAGAGCGCGGACATTGAGCGGACGAAAGAGATGATCGAGGGCGCGGTGGGACTCGATGCGTCGGACGCGCTGCTCATCAGCGCGAAAACAGGGCAGGGCGTGCCCGATGTGCTGGAAGCGATCGTCAAACGGATCTCGCCGCCAAAAGGGCGGCCGGAGCGGCATTTGCAGGCGCTGCTGTTCGATTCGTGGTTCGATCCCTATCGCGGGGTGGTGGTGCTGGCGCGCGTGTTTGAGGGCACGCTGCGGGTGGGGCAGAAGATTCGGCTTTGGTCGAACGGGCGCGTGTTCCAGGTGGAAGCGCTGGGTGTGCTGACTCCCAAGCCGGTGGTGATTGACGAGCTGGTGGCGGGCGAAGTTGGATTCATCATTGCGAATATCAAGAACGTGGCCGACACCAAGATCGGCGACACGATTACCGACGATGACCGGCCAGCCATTGAACCGCTGCCGGGATTTGAAGAGATCAAGCCGATGGTGTTCGCCGGGCTTTACACGGTGGATGCGCACGAGCACACGGCGCTGCGCGAGGCGCTCGAGAAACTGAAGCTGAATGATTCTTCGTTTTTCTTCGAGCCGGAGAGTTCCGTCGCGCTGGGATTTGGCTTCCGGTGCGGGTTTCTGGGCCTGCTGCACATGGAGATCATCCAGGAGCGGCTGGAGCGTGAGTACAACCTCGACCTGATTACTACGGCGCCGGGCGTGCGGTACTTGATTCACAAGACGGATGGCGAAGTGATCGAAGTGGATAATCCTTCGCGCTGGCCGGATACGAGCGAGATTGCGAAGGTCGAAGAGCCGGTGATTCTGGCGGTCATTCTTACGAATGAGGAGTACGTCGGCGGCATTCTGAAGCTGGTGGAAGAAAAGCGCGGGAAGCAGAAGAGCTTTGAGTATGTGAGCGCGTCGCGCGTCATGCTGCAGTATGAATTGCCGCTGAATGAGATCGTGCTGGATTTTTATGACCGCTTGAAGTCCGTTTCGCGCGGGTATGCTTCGCTCGACTATCACCTTTCGGGGACGTGGGACTCGCCCATGGCGAAGCTGGACATTATGGTGGCGGGCGAGCCGGTGGATGCGCTGTCGACGATCATCCACCGCGACTTTGCCTATGAGCGCGGACGGGCGCTGGCGACGAAGATGAAAGAGCTGATCCCGCGGCAGATGTTCGAAGTGGCGATTCAGGCGGCGATTGGGGCGAAGATCATTGCGCGCGAGACCGTGCCGGCGATGCGCAAAAACGTGCTCGCGAAATGCTATGGCGGCGACATCACGCGCAAACGCAAGCTGCTGGAAAAGCAAAAAGAAGGCAAGAAGCGCATGAAGCGGATCGGGCGCGTGGACATTCCGCAAGAGGCGTTTCTGGCGGTGCTGAAGGTGGGCGAGGGGAGCAGTTAGGGCAGGTCGGAGGTTAGAGGTTAGATTGCAGAAGTAAAGGCCGAGTAGCGAACAGCGGGAGGAGTATTCATGTTGAAGATTGGAGCGAGAATCTTGTTGCTCGCGTGTTGCGCTGCTGCTGCGTTTGCCCAGTACGCGAGCGACAACGATCTTCCGAAACAGCAGGCTACGCCACTTGTCGCGAAGCCTCTCAAGGTTCGTGTTGCTGGCGGAGTGATGCTTGGCCTGGTTCAGCAGAAGACGATGCCCGTGTACCCCGATAAGGCGATGCTGAAGGGAATTCAGGGCGATGTGCTATTCAACGTCGCAATCGACGACACAGGAAAGCCTGTGCTCGCCGTGCCGGTTGAAGGAGATCCGTTGCTGGTGGCGGCCGGCGTAGAGGCGCTGAAAGACACACGCTTCCGTCCCTACCAGCTGAACGGAACCCCGGTTAACGTCGAGACGCAACTAGGATTCAGCTTTTCGGTCGAGAAGAAAGGCGCGGAAAGGGAGGGAAAGGTCGAGTGCATCACGTCGCTTCCGCTTCGGCCGCCATTTCGAACCGGGGTTGAGACAGACTCCGGGGTATTGATCTTACAGCCGCGCAAGATTTCCGGAGATGAACCGACGTTGCCTCCTGAATTGGCTGGCAAGAGCGGGTCGGTTTACCTGCTCATCACAGTGGGCGCGGACGGTAAGGTTCAGGATGTCAAGGTCGTTGGCGGAGATGAACCGTTTATCGCACCGGTGGTGGATGCGGTAAAGCGGCAGGTTTACGAGCCACGGCTGGTGAATGGACAACCTGCGATCGCGAGCATCGAAGCCAGCTATCACTTTGGGCCGCGACATTGAGGAAATGCCGAAAGGGCTTTACGGACGGGTGACTACTTCGTTCGGGCCCGCCGGTAAGACGAAGTTCACCCCATTTTCGCGGTTGGCTGCGACGGTGGCAGGGATATCGAGGGCAGAAACCTCGATGCTTCTCATGCCGTATCCGGGCTGGGCATTGTTTGCACTGTGCGCGTAGAGGATGCGGCCTACGATGGCGTAGTCGGGAATTTGTTCGCGATGGCCGTCGCGGTAGATGAGGACGGTGGGCGCGAGTGGGGAGGGAGAAATAGCGTCCATTCGCCGCGCTGAAGACCGGGCCGCATCAGACGCTGCCTTCGGTTCGCGCACCGGTCCCGGGTACGTCGCATCGGTTTCGGATGGTCGCGCGGCTCCTCCGTAGCGAACGTAGCGGTCCCCTTCGAGTTCGATCAGCAGAGGCGAGGGCTTGGGTTGGGGCGGAGTGTCGGTGACGAGCGGCGGCTGCGTGACGATGAACTGCCGCGCGGACTCGGGAGCCGGCTGATCGGAGGGATAATCGTAGAGATAGGGATTATCGCCGAGAAAGTATCCAAAGGGGACACCTGCGCGCCGATGGTTAAAAGAGGATGCTCCGTGGCGCGCCGTACCGTAGCCGGGCGCGGGTCTGGCGGCACCTCGCATTTGTGCCAGACCGACCGGAATTGAGGTCGGCACAAGAACGACCGCTGCCGCGAGAGCGAGAATGAATCTGTTTGCCATCGGCCCCTTTTGTGATTTTACGCCCGCTGATGACGGAGGGAAACTGCCAAGAAGGCCAAGATATGGGGCCAAATAAGGTGGCCTGCAAACTCGGCTGAGGCACGCAAACCCTTGGGGAAGATTGGCGTACAGGGTTCGCGGTATGTGCAAATCTCATATTTTCCGACGAAAGTGCTGATTTGACGCGGGATTCGCAGGCGGGTTGTCGCAAGCCGTTAACCAACTTAGAAACATAGCCTTAGGCTGAATGGAGTGCTGCCGACGAATCCCTTTCTATGACCGGTGGACGTTTGCTTATTGTGGGCGGTCCACTCATCCACAGTGTTTTCCACAGGGTGAAAGAGGCTTTCTGAAAAGACTTAGGGCTGGATTTAGCACCAGGATTGGGCTGGGACCCCGCGCCGCGTTCCTACTGTTCTTCTCTTTCTTTTGGAGCTTTTTTCGGAAGCATGGCTTTGGCCTGGGCCAGGCCTTTTATCGTGCCCAGCACTTTATTGCTTCCGAATTGTTGTTCCAGGCGCGGCGCTATTAGTTCCGCGAGCGGCGCCTGCGTGTAGGCTTCGCAAAAATCGCGATACATGAACGCCATCTTATTCACGTCCATTTGATTCAGCGCCTGCAGACCGCCGATTCTGCGGAGGGCGTATTCGACGCGGGCATCGAGCGGCGGGGGCAGAATTTCCTTTCCACCGGAGCGGATTGGCAACAGATCCGCTCCCCACTTGCGGAGATAGTCGTTGACATAAGTCCAGGCGGCGTCGGCTTCAATCTTTGCTTCATCGGCAGAGTTTGCACCGGCAAAATTGCGCAACTCTGCTAACTTTGGGAACCAGGTCAACTGACGTAGCGCTCGCTGGAATGAGACCCGGAGTTGATCTTGGGGGATATCCGCTAAACCGCGAACATAGATTTCCATACGCTCTTCCGTCAGCGGCTCGGCAAACGCTTCCGCCAACATTGTAAGTTGATCGGAAATCCAATTAAGAAGTTCCAAGGAGGTCCCGGAAGCGCTGTTTGACGCGGGCGTTGATTTCAAGATTATCGAGCTTTCTTTGCTCGGCTCTACTGGGTCGGCCATTCTGCCCCCTGGCTTGACGCCACTTAGCGTCCTCGAAATAAAACTTGTTGATTGGGATGCCGCACTCGCGGTCGTGGATCGCGGCCTTGGCAATGAGTTCAGCCGACTCTTCCACTGACTGGCCTGTATAGTCCGTTTCGGCAACCAGTGCTGCTTCGATCATCCTGCGATTGCTATCAGTGGCCGGCATGCCGAGCATAGCAATAATTTGGCGCATAGATTTTTGAAGTGCGGGGGAGGGTTTGTCGTCTTGATCAAAAGTCTTGTTCAATAAGTCTTGTTCTTCCTTATATAGGGCGTCGCGGGTGTCGCGGGTGAGCGACGGATTTGTCGCGGCATGCGACGAGGATGTCGTGCTGGACGACATGCGCGTCGGGGAGTGCGACAGAGATGTCGCGATTGGCGACACGGGGGTCGCTTCAGAAGTTGTGGCGTCTTCTTCTTGTATTGTTCCTTGATCGGAGATCTGATCGAAGAGTGGAATTGTTGCCTGCTTGGCGCGCGGCGGTACGGGAACAATCACGTAGGTCGTCATGGTTGCGGTGCGGAGGATGCGGATAAGTTTGAGATCCTCCAGGGTTTTGAGTGTGCGTTGGATGGTACGCTGCGAAAGGTTGAGTAACTCGGCCATTCTGGAGGTTCCGATCCAGGTAGAGTGGGTCTCACAATTCATATGACGCTCAAGCACGTGATAGACAGCAATACCAACCGGCCCCACCTCGCGGGCATAGTGATCGATGAAACTATTTTCTGTGATGTAGAAGTTAGCCTTTCTGCCGCTGCGGACTGCTTCTCTCATTTCCCTGGGAACCCCTTATTGCATTCTCTAAAATTGACGTGTTCAAGTTTGCTCTTGTTTGTCGCTCTTGCGAGTGCGGCGCGACGGTTTTTCTGTGTACATCTTGTGGAGGTGTGGTCCTGCTTGTGGAGAACGCCGGAAAACACATCCGAGATTATTTCTTCCCTGTCAGCGGTGTTACCCCAGCGGCTAAAGCCACCAAGGAATGCAACACTCACCGCAGCGCTGAAACACTGCGCCACCCAAGATCAGATTTGCAGCCAAGAACCATGGACGCCTTGGAAGTAAGGCTGCATACTCGGATCCCTTGTCTACTCGCCGGGTTCGCTGTTGCCACTGGCCAGGTTGGCGAAGCGCGTCGAATTGTGCAAGAACGCGAGGTGGAATTTGCCGATGGGGCCGTTGCGCTGCTTGGCGACGATGATTTCGGCTCGGCCCTTGAGTTCGGGATCGTCCTGCTTATAGATCTCTTCGCGGAAGATGAACATAACCACGTCGGCGTCCTGCTCGATGGAGCCGGACTCGCGGAGATCGCTGAGCTGCGGGCGATGATCACCGCCGCGGCTTTCGGGCGCACGGCTGAGCTGCGAAAGCGCCACGACCGGAGCCTCCAATTCCTTGGCCAGCGCTTTGAGGCCGCGCGAGATGGCGGAAACCTCTTGCGTGCGGTTTTCGAACCGCTTACTGCCTCCAGACATGAGCTGCAGATAATCGACGACGATGAGATCGAGGTGGCCTTCCGCTTGTTTGAGGCGGCGGGACTTGGCGCGCATTTCGGTCAAACCGATACCGGGTGTGTCGTCGATGAACAGGTGCGCTTCAGCGAGTTCGGCCGCGGCGCGCAGCAGTTTTTCTTTATCGTCCTTCCACAGAGATCCGGTGCGGAGCTTGTGCGCGTCAATGATGGCGCGCGAGCTGAGCAAGCGGTGGAGCAGAGCTTCGCTCGACATTTCGAGCGAGAAGATGCCAACGGTTTTGCCGTCGTCGATGGCGGCATTCTCGGCAATGTTCATCGCAAACGCGGTTTTGCCCATCGAGGGGCGCGCGGCGAGGATGACCAGGTCGGATTTCTGCAGGCCGCTGGTCATCTCGTCTAAGTCATCGTAGTGAGTGGCGAGGCCGGTGATCCGCTGGCCTCGCTGCATGAAAGCGTCAATGCCGCCGGAGGCGCGAATCGTCTCGTTGATACGGGTGAAACCTTTGCCGATCCGCTTATCCGAGAGCGCGAAGACGGCGGCCTCGGCATCGTTGAGGATTTCGTCGGCTGCGTCGGATTGCTCGCTGGCCTTGGCGATGGCGTTGTTGGCGGCTGCGATCAGGCCGCGCAGCATGGCTTTGTCGCGGACGATGTCGACGTAGTGGTCGATCGACGGACGGTCGGGCACTCCATCGAGGAGGCTGGAGACGTAGCCGACGTCGCCGATGGCTTGCAGATCTTTTTTGCGGTCAAGCTCTTCGACGAGCGTGATGATGTCGATGGGGCGCGAATGCTCGGCGAGCTCCAGCATGCGCGAGTAGATGCGGCGATGGGAGTCGAGCGAGAAATCTTCGGCGCGGAGATGCTCGGAGGCGTCGTTGAAGGCGCGATTGTCGAGCAGGATGGCGCCGAGGATCGAGCGCTCGGCTGCGACGTTCGCGGGCATGCGTCCGATAGTGGAGTCAATGGTGGCCACGATGTTTAAGTGAGTGCGATGCATCGTAATTTGTTTTGGCCTGTGGACGTGTGCGAGTCGAGTCGGAAAACGCGTCCGAAATTAAATTTCTTTCGGCGGCCGCGGGCACGTTCAGGTTGATAGGGGCCGCGAACCTCGGCGTCCTGAGAACCTCGCCCCTCCGTACCCGTATGAGCGAAGTATGCCACGGAGCGAAGAAAAAGCAAAGATATTTGCGCGAACCCGGCGTCCGGCGGCCAGGGCGGATCCATCACATCAGTCGGTGACCGGCATCATGGCTAGGCCGTCACGGCGAGTCCCATGATCATAATAAGGTCGCAAGTAGACCTCGGACTGCCGTGACAACTCCAACGCAGGCGTCGCCACGGAGGCTGTAGAAGTACGGGATACCCGGTATGAGCTACGCCATCGAGGGGCCGCTTCCACGGCCCCCTGCGGAATGCGTCACCATCGACGTTGCCGCCAGCCGCTGCAACGTTACGACCGAAGAGATAGCGGAATACTCACGCGAAGGCCTTCTCATTCCCCTCAAAACCAACAATGGGATCCTTCACTACACCGACCTCGACTACGGATGGATCAATACCATCAAGCGCCTGCGCGAGGAAGCGCACCTCTCTTTTGACGGCATCCGGGAGTTGCTGCGCACGCGGTGTGGGTGCTGGAAATTTCGCCATTGCGAGTTTCACAACACGAAAGAGTGCCCGATGACCAAGGACCCATCGAGGCCTTGCTGGGCCAATCGCGCGACGTGGCATGTGCTGGCGTCCTATCCGTGCTATTCCTGCCTTGTGTATCGCACGCTGCCCTTCTGCGGCTCAATAAGAGCGGTGCTCCATGGCTCGCCGTGCGGGACGGCACCAAGCAATGGAGATCGAGCGCAATAGAAATGCATCTGACGGAGACTCGATAGCTCGAGGTTCAGGGACAATCAGCAGAAAACAAATGCGGCTCGGGCCAGCCACCCAAGCCGCATTGTTGTCGCGCATGCTTCTGGCTGCCGTCTTCCGCCCTAAGGATGAAGACCATCACCTACTGGCGCTCCGAAAAGCGCCGTGCGGTGATGTCCGGCCTGAAGCTCGCGCCTCAAGCTTGCAGATCAGCGTTTCCATCCTGCCTTACGGAGGATTTCGGAGGAGGCCGCAACGCCCGGGCACCAGTTCACTGGACATGAACCGGAATTCCCCCGGCGATTCCCCTCGAGAGAACCACCGGCAACGCCAAATCTGTCGGCAGCCGCGCAGAAACATACTCGCGATTGACTGTTAGCAATGTGCCGGAGCGCAGGGCGCAGGCGCAATGGGAAACTGGCGCGATTCTGTGCATAAGCTGTGGAGGCGGCGAAGTTCTTGTGGATGTCGCGAGGAAAAGCGGGGAGAATTCGGCGGCGTGACGGGCGCGGGCGGCTGCCGCTCCGTATGATGTGAGCCTCGCTCCATTTCCCTTGCCCGTTGCTCCGTTTGCCTTACAATACCCTGCAAATGATTGCGCACTTACGCGGGACTCTGCTGGCGAAACATCCGAATCAGGCGATCGTGGAAACTCACGGCGTGGGCTATGACGTCGTGATCACGGTGCCGACATTCTCGGAAATGCCGGCTGCGGGCAGCGAGGTCGCGCTCCACATCCACACACACGTACGGGAAGACGCGCTCAGCCTGTACGGGTTTTTGCGGCTGGGAGAGAAACACCTTTTTGAAAAATTGCTGACGGTGAGTGGGATTGGGCCGAAGCTGGCGATCACGATTCTGAGTGGCATGCCGGCCGAGGAGATGGTTGCGGCCATTCGCGGGGCTGATGTGGCGCGCCTGACGCGCATTCCGGGAATTGGAAAGAAGACGGCGGAGCGCATGGTGCTGGAACTGCGCGACAAGCTTCCGGCCGCGGCGGGAGCGGCGGAGACGAGCGCGGCGCAAGCGAACCCGGTGGAAGAGGACGTGATTTCGGCGCTGGTCAACCTCGGTTATCAACGAGCGGCGGCGGAAAAGGCGTTGCTCGCATCGCGCAATGGCAAGGATGCGGGGGCGAAGAATTTTGAGGCATTGTTCCGCGATGCGCTCGGAACGCTGTCGAAATGATTCCGGGCCAAAGGGGAACTTCGATTTGGTGTCGAGGAAACGGCCCCAACCACAGGGGCACTGCGGTCCGGAGGACTACGGCACTTAATCGATTCTTGAGAACAGTGTAGAAAGTCAGAGCCCAACGGGGGGATTTGTGCGCAAGTTGGTTCCGGTGCTGCTTGTAGTTGCATGTTTCGTGGTTGTTTTCGTTAGCAGGGGTCCGCGGCTGGTGGATGAGCGCGAGAACAAAGTGCTGGTGAGGCCGCCGTATCGAAGACTGGTCTCGCAGCGGGCGAAGGAACTGCACGATACACTCACGATTGCCGATCTGCACGCCGATTCGCTTCTATGGGGCCGGGATCTTCTGAGACGCGCCTGGTATGGGCACGTGGATATTCCGCGGCTGGCCAATGGCAACATCGCGCTGCAAGTGTTCTCGCTGCCGACCAAGACACCGCACGGCCTGAACATCGAAAGCAATGACGACAAGAGCGACGATATTTTCTGGCTGGCGTTGCTGGAGCGATGGCCGCCCCGGACGTGGAAAAGTCTGACGGCTCGGGCCGTGTATCAAGCGCAGCGGCTGCATTCTTTCGCGATAGCTTCGCGGGGCGGCTTTGCGCTGATTGAAACCTCCGCCGAACTCGGATCGTACCTGGAAAGGCGAAAGAGCAATCGGCGGCTGACGGCGGGAATGCTCTCGATTGAGGGAGCGCACGCGCTCGACGGCAAGCTGGAAAACCTGGATGTGCTGTACAGCGCCGGTTATCGCATGATGTCCCCCAGCCATTTTTTTGACACAGATATTGGAGGGTCATCGGCGGGGGTGGGGAAGATCGGACTGACCGAGAAAGGCCGCGAGTGGGTGCGGCAGATGGAAGCGCGGCGCATGATTATCGATCTGGCGCATGCCTCGCCGCAAACGATTGACGATGTGCTGGCGATCGCCACGCGGCCGGTCGTCGTCTCGCACACCGGAGTGAGGGGTACGTGCAACAACAACCGGAATCTTACCGACGATCAAATTCAGGCGGTGGCGGCGAAGGGCGGGTTGATCGGGATTGGCTACTGGGATACGGCGACCTGCGGTACGGATGCGCGCGCGATTGTGCGGGCGATGCGCTATGTTTCCGATCGCGTGGGAGTGCAGCATGTGGCGCTCGGATCCGATTTCGATGGAGCCGTGACGGAGCCTTTCGATACCACCGGCGTTATCGAAATCACAGCCGCCATGCTGGATGCAGGCTACTCAGAGGAGGAGATTCGGAAGATTATGGGCGAGAACGCGATGAAGTTTCTGCGGGAGAATCTGCCGGAGAGGTAGAGGCGTATTTCACCGCCGAGACGCCGAGGGGAGCCGAGGGAGCGGTGGTTTTGAGTGCTATCGCTGATTGCAACAGTTGTGTCTTTCGTCTTGACAAGCAAACACGGCGAGCGCAGAATCCAGCCCTAGGTACACGTCTTCCTCCGCCCCTTTTCGTAGCGTCTCTTATTCGGGGCACTTGAATTGTTGGACCTCTTCCTCCTCAGATCTCAGGAAATCGGTTCCCACGAATTTCAGCAGGGAGGCATGTCATGAGACCTAACCTTACAAGGCTGCTAAGGCTGCTGCCGACAGCTCTGTTGCTGACGCTGCCGGTACAGGCGAGGACAGTCAAGGTGCTCTACACGTTTTCGGGCGGAGCGGACGGAGGATCCCCCAGCGGGTCCCTCATCGAGGATGCAAAGGGCAACCTCTACGGCACCGCTGAATTAGGGGGCGACCTCAGCTGTGCTCCTCCGGGCGGCTGCGGAACGGTGTTCGAGCTGACTACGGCTGGCAAGTTCGTTGTGCTGCACACCTTCGAGGGGGGAACGGACGGAGCCTCTCCTTACGCGGCTCTGCTGATGGACGCGACCGGCAACCTCTACGGCACCACCTCCGCAGGCGGCGGAGCCAAGGGCTGCTTCGGAAACGGTTGCGGAACCGTGTTCAAGATCGATCCCACGGGCACGGAAACCGTGCTCTATCGCTTTCAGGGAAAAACCGACGGGGGCCTCCCCTATTCAACCCTGATCATGGATACTGCCGGCAACTTCTATGGAACGACGCTGGAGGGAGGAGATCTTAGTTGCGGTCTCGGCTCATCCGGGTGCGGAACCGTATTCAAGCTGACAAAGGCCGGTAAGGAAACCGTACTGTACAGTTTTAAGGGTTCGACGGACGGAGCCTATCCGGGAAATGAAAGTCTCGTGATGGACTCAACGGGCAATCTCTACGGTACCGCCTCAAAGGGCGGCGATCTCAGCTGCAATCCGCCGAATGGCTGCGGAACAGTATTCAAGTTGACCAAGACCCGCAAGCAGACCGTGCTCCACGCCTTCACTGGGTCATCCGACGGATCATTCCCCGAGTCCGGTGTGATCCTGGTTAATGGCGTCCTGTATGGTACCGCTGTCGCGGGCGGTAAATACAACCTAGGGACGGCGTACAGTATAAGCCTCGCCGGGGATATGCTCAAAAATCCGCTCGCCGGGGATGGATTTACAGATTTGCACGACTTCAAGGGAGGACCCAAGGACGGGTCGGACCCTTCCGGGGTTTTGGCCTACATGGGTAGCCAGTTATTCTTTCTCACCATGACTGGCGGTAAGTTGAACTACGGGGCACTCTGTAGTTTATTCCTGGGCGGGACGGAATCCGTAGCTTACAGCTTCAATTATACGGTAACGGGGGGAAGTCCTGGTGGCGGACTTCTCTTCGACACTGTGCGAGGGGGCTTCGTCTTCCCGCTGTCGCAGGGAGGCCCTGAAAGTGCCGGGTCTGCGGACGGGACGACTGTTTTCTATCCGCATTAAATGACGACTCTCCAGCCGAAGCGAAGAACAAGAAAGAACTCCGCGCACCTCAGCCCGGCGAGCTTTTCCGCAGGATTGTTGGCGTAACATCCCAGTTTCGCTCAAGATCTGCCCGGTGGTGAACAGGCCGTCGCGCGGAGCGCGAGTGGAGTGTGGAAATCGGGCCGTCGCCACCCAAGAGGAAATGGGTGACGAGTTAGCGGTCTGATTCGCTAGTTGCCTACAAAACGGAGATAGAGGTCGCGGTCCTGGCGGCAGGTTTCGGCCATCTGTTTGACTCGCTGCCAAGCTTCCAGCTGCGAGTCATCGCGGACGCGTTCCCGGACGCGATCCCATTCCTTGAGGAAGGCTTCCATCTGCAGGTGATTGAAGACGGTTTTGCCAAATGGATCGACGCCGCTTAGCAGCACGAAGTTCGGGTCGCTCGAGGGTGGAACTACTCCATTCAGAATGACCCATTCGCTGCGCTCGCCCAGGTCGTCTTCCAGTTTGACCACTAAGGACATCGGGAATCCCTCGAAATTTGTGCTGGCGGAAATGTAACAGCCTTGGTGCGGGTTTTCAAAGGTTAGGCGGGTGCCGAAGGTAATCCTGGGGAATGACGGGTGGTAAGGACCTCCGCACCGCGGGCGCGGCGCCTGCGGAACCGCCGCCACCACCCCAGCCCGCGAAAACCGCGCGGTCTGGGGGCCCCGGGAGGGTGCCAGCGCTACGCTCTACGCTAGGGCGGTGTGGGTTCCGTGCTGGAAGTGGTATTGGACGATCTTGGCGGCCAGGGCTGGGCTTACCTGCATGCCTTCGGCCCCGACGGAGCGCACGATTTCTCCGCGGCAAACGACTTCGGTCGAGGCGAGTCCGGCAATTTCGGGCGGCAGCACAAGGCTGATCTCGAGTTGTACGGTGGGCTGCAGCAGTTCCTGTGCCCGGAACAGGAGTCCAGAGCGGCTGATGTTCTCGGTGGTGCCAGGCCGCCAATTCGCTTCGCCGAGCGGGCGATAGCGGAGCGGCAGTTGCAGCTTGAAGCGGCGCGCGCGATACGGCGGTGCTTTCTTTTGTTCTGCGACACCTTTGACGCCGGACATCGTGGGCTGCTGCGGCACAACTTCGGAGTCGAGCAGCTCGCGCACTTTTTCCTTCAAGGTGGGAAGGGTAAAGGGCTTTTGCAGGAGATTGACGCCGGCATCGAGCAGGCCGTCGTGGCCAATTACATTCTCGGTGTATCCGGACATGAAAAGCACACGCACATCCGGCCGCTGTGCCGCGATCTTCTCGGCCATCTCGCGCCCATTCATCCCGGGCATGACCACATCGGTCAGCAGAAGATGGATCGGGCCCTTGTGTCCATTGGCGATTTGCAAGGCGGCCGCGCCATCGGCGGCTTCGAGAATCCGGTAGCCTTGTGTCTCCAAGTACTGCCGTGCCAGCTGCCGCAGATTGTTTTCGTCTTCGACGAGCAGGATCGTCTCCTGGCCGTGATCGGGGCGCGGCAAGCCAACCGCTTCCTGCGCGGCCGCTATGTCTTCACGGCCATCGATGCGCGGAAAATAGGCGCGGAAAGCGGTTCCGCGCTCGGGCTGGCTGTCGACAAAAATGTAGGCGCCGCTCTGCTTGACGATCCCGTAGACGGTGGACAGGCCGAGACCGGTGCCTTTGGTGCCCTTGGTAGTGAAAAAAGGCTCGAAGATGCGGGACTGCGTTTCACTGTCCATCCCCACACCGGTGTCGCTGATCGAGAGCATGACGTACTCGCCGGCGACGATCGGCGCATGGGTGCGGGCAAAGTCTTCGTCGAGCGAGATGTTCGCGGTCTCAATGGTGAGCTTGCCGCCTTGCGGCATGGCATCGCGGGCATTCACCGCCAGGTTCATGATGACCTGGTCAATCTGGCCGGGATCGGCCCGGACCGCGCCGAGCACCGCACCGGGCACCATGACGAGATCGATATCCTCGCCGATCATGCGGGTCAGCATTTTCAGGTTTTCGGTGACCACTTCATTCAGGTCGAGCACCTTGGGCGCCAGCATCTGCTTGCGGCTGAACGCGAGGAGCTGGCGGGTGAGCGAAGTGGCGCGCTGAGTCGCGTTCGAAATCTCCTCGGCGGGACCGCGCAGTTGTGGATCGGGGCCAATGCGCTCCAGCAGAAACTCGGAATACCCGGAGATCACCATCAGGAGATTATTAAAGTCGTGCGCGATGCCGCCGGCCAGACGTCCAATCGCTTCCATTTTTTGCGCCTGCCGAAGCTGCAATTCGAGGGTTCGCGTCTCGGTAATGTCTTCCATGAAAATTTCGAAGCTGCTGTCTTTGCCGTTCGGAATCACACGGCCGGAAATGCGCACGACGATGGGAGAGCCACCCTGGCGCACGCACTCCACGATAAGGTCGTCGAATTCCTTTTGCGCCTGGAAATAGTCGGCGGTCTGAAACCACTGCTGGGCGTCGGCGTAGAGGCTGCCGAGGTGGCGACCGGTCAGATCGTGGGGGTCGGAGTAACCAAACATGGCGACCAGAGCGGGATTTGCGTCACGGAGAATTCCAAGCGCATCGCAACGGCAGATGCCGTAGGGCGCATTCATCACCAGGGAGCGGAAGTTAGTTTCGGAGCGGCGCAGGCTCTCCTGGGTGGCGCGCAGCGCGCCGTTGAACCAGCAGATGAGCAGCGCCACAGCAAAAAACAACGCGAGGTGCGCGATCGCCCTGCGATACTCTGTCGGCGTGTGGCCGCCGGCAAGCGAATAGTAAGCGCCGACGGTGAGAGCGAACGAGGTGGCCGCGAGGCCAGGCTTCCATCCGCCATACCAGGCGCTCACCATGACGGCAACGGCGAATACAACGAGGCGGCT
>Ga0074046_10001598_pt1 | contig 20237 bp, 19 predicted proteins | sample BogForMeECP23OM3_FD_94441 | JGI IMG/M metagenome (GOLD analysis project Ga0074046, IMG submission 94441) | Bog forest soil microbial communities from Calvert Island, British Columbia, Canada - Bog Forest MetaG ECP23OM3 | ecosystem: Environmental > Terrestrial > Soil > Wetlands ... | reverse complement strand
GTGATCGTTATTGCGGGGTTAATGTGGCAACCCGAAATCCACCCGATCGTGTAAACCATGATCATCAAGATCAATCCGTGTGCCAATGCGATGCCGATGAATGATGATTGCGGCGAAGAGAAACCGAGCGCCGGAAAGAACAGAATGACCGACATAGAACCGAAGAAGACCAGTGCGAACGTCCCGATGAATTCAGCCACGTAGGCTTGTCGTCCCATCTTCAAACTGAACATCAACGTAGCGCTTACCGAAGGCCGTTGCTATAAAACACTTCTTCAGCTCTCGGCCACAGCCAAGATAGATAGGAGTACTAGAATCGCGCCCAGAAGCGTTGCAGTAGAATAGCCTTCACCAAGTAATACGGTGGAAAGCACCATGGCCGCCACTATCTCCAACAATCCTACAACAGACGTGAGAGTCGCCGTAACGGCCTTCAGCGCAGAGATCCATAGCACGTATGGTATGACGGTGCAAGCGATCGCAGTAAACGCCACCCACCCCCAACCGACTACCGAGATGTTTCGCATGTTTAGGCCTCCCAACAATAGAGCTGCAGGAAAGAGGACGATGGCCGTAGCGAGCATAACTACGGATGACATCTCAATCACGTTCCTATCGCGCTGCACTTGTAGCCGCTTGTGTATGACGATGAACAGTGCGAAGATAAGCCCCGAAATGAAAGCGAACAAATCACCTTTCAGTTGGCCTTGTGCAAGACCCGACAAATCACCGTTCGTGGTAATGAGAGCCGCCCCAACAGCACCCAGGACTACGCCCAGCTGCTTCCGTAATCCAAATGATTCGTCAAAAATCTTCCAACTAAGTATGGCGACCACGATTACGTTCAAGTCGATCAGTAGGGCGGTCTTTGCGGCGGTTGTGTATTCAAGCCCGAGGAATTGGAACAAATAACCCAGTCCACTCACCAAACCAAGCCCCCAGACTGCTGGTTCCCTAAGGGCACTCGACCTGAAACTTCCCCGCGATGCGAGAACAACCAATAGTATGCTTGCGGTTATGATTGACCTTAGGAATGCAAAATCGTACGGGTCGACAAATGTCAGCCCGATTTTTATGGAAACAAAGGAGCTTCCCCAGAGAACGCTGGTAATGACGAGGAGTGCTATCGCTGAATTATTACCCTGTTCCATTCGGGAAGTTAGTCGCCGCATTTATGGGAGCAGGCTAGGGTTAGACCTGTTGCCCGATTCGATAAGTGTAGATCGTGTGACCCAGAAGTTCGTCATAGACTGCGCTGGGTTTCCAGCCGGGAACTTTGAAGTCATGTGATACGACTCGGGCTCCCTGTTTAAGTTCCGATTCCAGCTTCGGTCTAAGTCGGTCGTTTGCGCTGGAGGTTAGGTAAAGCGTGACTACGTCGGCGTCTGATATGTTGACGTCGAAGAAATTACCCTGAATGACACTCACTTTGTCTTCGACGTTAAGGCGCTTAATCTCAGTTCTCGCACGCTCAACTAGATCCTCCCGCAACTCGACCCCAGTGGCCTTGGCGCCCACGTCTTTCCCAGCAAGTATAATCAGCCGACCGTCCCCGCACCCCAAATCGTACAGGTTTTCTCCCGGTTTAACTTGGGACAGTTCAAGCATCTTCTTAGCTACTTCGAGCGGTGTCTGAACAAAAGGCGCGATGCTCATGGGTTGAGGCTTCCAAAACTGCGGTCCGAGGCTGTGTGATTTATGCGTATCGTCTCTCAGCTTCTGCGCGTTCACCCTTCGCCGTCTTCGATCCAACAGGCAGACTCTTCTCCTTCTTCCCCGTCCATCTAACGTCTTCCTCTAGAAAACGAACGCAAACATCCTTGAATTGCTTGAAGATCTCCTTCAACTCATCATGAGTGAAAGTATCAATGAATGATGGATTTCTGAGCCAGCTGTCCCAACCGCGCACGCTCTCGAACAGCGCGGAATTCATGCGAATCAAAGACGCATACAGAGCAAGCCGATCCGCAGGCTCAAGCTTCTTAATCTCGTCTAGAGCCTTGTTTCGTTCTTCAGTCCAAGACAAACCTTCAGGAGCCACCTTTCTCGACCACTGGGACAACCGTAATTTAGCCTTATTCCTGAAATCAGAACATTCAACCATCCCATGACCTCATAATCGCCTTGTTCGCAAATCAAAAACAGCAACGGCGACACTGCCAACGCTTAGATAGGCTACTGCAGACAGCATTTGGGACACAAACAATGGATAAGATAGAACCCGTTGTGATCAAACTAGCCGAGACCAAGCTGGACACAACCGGCGTCCAGAAATTCATGGAAGTGTACAAAGCTAGTGATTGGCTCCAAAGAGTCAGACCAACCCAAACGAATGATACCGAATTCCTCATCGAACTCTCCGGCAGAGCCTGCTACAAATCCTACGGAGTAGGACTCAACCCCAATGTGACTAAGATTCGCGAAGACTCTCGCGCCTACCTGACCAACGTCCTCGAGAAGGGGGACGGGAGCATACTCGAACATGCGACTGTAACCTTCGCGTTCCTTAATGTGAGTCGCGTTATGACCCATGAGTTAGTCCGCCACAGAGCCGGGACTGCAATAAGTCAAGAAAGTTTGCGTTATGTTCGGCCTCGTGACATTTCTCTTTGGCTACCCCCAGACTTGGAATCAGTCTCGAAAGAGTTCCAAAATGTCGTTCAGGAAATCGAAAAGCAATATCACGAGCTCGAGTCGAAATTTGACTGGGAGAAGATGCCTTTCGAGCAAAAGAAACGGGTCACTTCCGCGTTGCGAAGGATTCTTCCCGACGGGATAGCCACCAATGTGATATGGACCGCCAATCATCGAACGCTACGGTGGGTTATCGAGATGCGCACTGACCCAAGTGCAGAGGTTGAGATTCGCAAGGTATTCGGTCAAGTCGCCGAAATTTGCATGCGAGACTATCCGATTCTCTATTCGGACTTTTCAATGAAACAGCTTCCCGATGGGACTTGTCAATACACACCGAAGTTTTCCAAAGTGTAACCTAGTCAACCGAAAATCAACAGCAACGATCCGACCACATAATAGAATAGTAATACCAAGCTGAACCCCACTCTAACGATACCATGCGTAGCGGGAAGCTCTCGTCCGAAGAAATCAAAAGTACCTTGACCTTTCGTTATGGCGTACCGGTATACGTTAGTGTCGTAGACACCGAAGATCAGTAGACAGGCCCAACGAATTTCAGGAATAGCCAAGGTAACATAGTACATTGCTCAATAAACCTAGAACAAAAGAGGCTATAACGTCAATGATCCATCCTTCATAACGCGTAGATCGAACGATGCGAATTCAGGGCGCCAGTTCGATTAGAGGGAAAAACATTGTCTGAACCATTCTGGAAAACGGCCATTTCGAAAGTTGAACCAAACAAGATTGTAGTTCGAGGCTACAACCTAATGGACTTAATCGGCAAATACAGCTACGCAGGCTTAACCTACCTGCTTTGGCGCGGCCAACTCCCGACCGAGGAACAATCCCGCATGATGGACGCCCTCTTATCTGTCTGCCTTGAACATAGCCTCAACTCCCCGTCTGTGGACGCGACACGCTTTGTAGCCTCATGTGGAGTTCCATTGCAGTCGGCAGTTTCCGCCGGGGTTTCTGCCATCGGAGACTGGCACGGAGGAGCAATTGAGCAAGCATCCAAACTCCTTCAGGATGGAGTTGCAAGAGCAAGAGAGAACAAAGGTTCGCCACGGGACACTGCTGAAACCATTCTTCAGAGGTACAGTGAAAGTAAGGAGAAGGTGCCTGGTTACGGCCATCCCACCCACACTAAGGATCCGCGCACAACGAAGCTTCTTGAAATTGCAGACCAGACTCGACTACGTGGACCACACGTCGAACTTGCTGAGATCATAGAATCGTTAACGGAGAGGTTCTTTCACAAACACCTGATCTTGAACGTGGACGGTTGCATAGCGGCGATAATTTCTGACATGGGCTTTGACTGGAGATTAGGGAAGGGATTCTTCATCGTGAGCCGCACTCCAGGCTTGGTAGCGCACGCTTACGAGCAGATGTACTTCGACAAACCGTACAAATCGGCGAATTGGAACGAGATTGTGTACACCGGACCCGCTGAGAAGCGGGTTCCAGGACAGTAAGCGTTCCGTGGACTTGCGAATTTAGATCTCTGCTGTACGTAGACCCATCGCTGGGGCTTGCAACTGAGGATTTAGTTTTCTCTTTCGAGGATCTTGACTTCACATTTTACGAGTTTCTGTAGAGCTTCTGCATCCTTTCGCTCGCCAACAATTGCCCCGTAGTGCATCGGAATTACCACTTTCGGGTTGATTGCGTTGGTAGCCTCGGCTGCCTCCTGAACGGTCATTACGTATGTGCCGGACACTGGAAGAAGAGCAATCTCAGCTCGTGTTGCTTTCATTTCGGGAATATGATCGGTATCACCCGCGTGGTAGATGCGAACGCCGTTCACGGTCAGCACGAAACCTAACTTCCCGTCTTCCTTTGGATGGAATACCTTACCTGGCTCTCTGAATTTGTTCACGTTATACGCTGGAACGGCTTCAACTTCCAGACCGCCGACTTTGATCTTGTCCCCAGGTTTCACTATCTTGATCTCCTTCGGTTTCAGTTTTGAAAGTTCGTCTTTCGATTGGTGATGAGCAATAACTGTCGTGTTGGGCCCTATGATCTTCTTCAAATCTTCAACGCTAAGGTGGTCGAAATGTTCATGGCTTATGAGAATAACGTCAGCCTTCCGGCCACCGCCTTCGATCTTAAACGGGTCAACGTAGACTGTTTGGCCGTTTTGAATTCGGAAACCGTCATGCCCCAACCAGGAGATCTTAACACCTTTGTACTCGTACATACTCGAATCTAGTGAATACTAGAGCGATTTTCGTTTAAAAACGATACCTCCCACACCAATTGACCACAACCCTCATCGTGACATCAAGATCTCCAATCCTTTTGAATGCCCTTCATCCATCCTATCTTGCAGCGTAGGGTTACGAGGCTACGGGATGTCTCAACAGGTCTTCCAGAACCTTTCAGAGCCGATTCGGCTTGCACTCGCCGAGTCCGGAATCCGAACGCCAACCCCGCCTCAGACAATCGCCATTCCGAAGATAATGGCAGGGGGCAACATCTTGCTCATAGCGCCGACTGGATCTGGCAAGACGGAGGCAGTTCTGCTACCGATTCTCGACCAACTCACGAAATTGAAGAATCGTCAGGGGATCTCGATCATCTACATTACCCCCTTACGGGCTCTAAATCGCGACTTACTCAAGAGACTAGATTATTGGCATTCTAAGCTTGGGTTCACAGTTGAAATTCGTCATGGAGATACACCTCAGAAAGACAGACGAAGACAATCACTCAAACCACCCGACTTCCTAGTAACTACACCCGAAACTCTGCAAGCCATTTTGCCTGGAAAACGGATGCGATCACACTTGAGCCACGTTCGTTGGGTCATTATTGATGAAGTTCATGAATTAGCGGGAGAACGGCGCGGCGCACAACTGACGGTTGGCCTGGAGAGGCTTAGAAAGGTTACCGGCAAAGATTTCCAAAGAATTGGGCTTTCAGCTACGATTGGAAACTCCGAACAAGTTGCTGGATTTATCTCCGGCGAAAGGCCCGTTGAAGTTATTCAGGTTCTGCCACCCAAGGAAGCAAAGTACTTCGTTGAATTTCCTCATCCCACCGATGAGGACAACATCGTTGCACAAAGCCTGTACACGGCGCCGGAAGCTGCAGCACGCTTGAACAGAATTTGGGAACTGGCTGAAAATCACGACTCGACATTAATTTTTGTCAATAGTCGCACCAACGCTGAAACTCTCGGTTCGAAATTTCATCAGTTAAAGCGCAACGTGGGTGTACATCACGGGTCGCTTCCGAAAGATGAACGAGTACGGGTAGAGAATGACTTCAAGAACGGAAAAATCAAGGCCTTGGTGTGTACCTCCACCCTTGAGCTTGGTATCGACATCGGAAACGTCGACTTGACCATACAGTACATGTCGCCCAGGCAAGTCTCCGCCCTCATCCAACGCGTTGGCCGGTCAGGCCACAGCCTCGACCGAGTCTCCGAAGGCGAAATCATGGCTGTATCAACTGAAGACATCCTCGAATCAGTCGCGGCCATTCAGAAAGCATTGGAAAAATCTGTTGAACCCATTACGATTCATGAAAAAGCATTGGACGTGCTCGCCCATCAAATTGCAGGAATCATACTGGAATCCGAGGACGAGATCCGGGCAGACGAAACGCTTGCTCTGGTTCGCCGCGCCTATCCTTACCGAGAACTGACTAAGCAGGAATTCGATAGGGTAGTTGCGTTCATGGAGAAGATGCGCTACCTACACCACGATAACGGCATCCTGCGGCGAGGCGGTAGGATTCGCCAGTATTACTACGAGAACCTCTCCATGATTCCCGACGAACGAAGGTATCAGGTCATTGATGTTTCGACGCAGCAATCAGTAGGAATTCTCGGTGAAGAATTCATGATGACCAAGGCAAGGCTGGGTTTGCATTTCATCGTGAAAGGGAAGGTTTGGCAAATCGAACAGATCTCTGACGACGCGAAAGTGTACGTTACACCGGTGGAGGATCCAACCGCCGCAGTTCCAGGATGGGACGGCGAGATGCTACCAATCCCATTCGAGTTAGCACAAAGAGTTGGCCAACTCAGATCAGAGATATCAGGAGCCATTGAAGAGAATGGAGTTAGTGGTGCAGTAGAACAGATCGCAAAGAGCTGGCCTACTGAACGGTTCGCGGTGCGCAAAGTCGTCGAGGAACTTCACGACCACCGAGAGACCGGCGCACCTGTCCCAACCGACAAACGAATGGTACTCGAAGCATTCGGCCGTTTCTTGATAATCCACGCCGCTTTCGGAGAGACTGTGAACAACACCTTAGGTGAACTCTATGAAGAGCTGCTCTCAAGGGAAGGGTTGGTTAGGCAATGGTGGGCGGATGGGTCCAGGATACTTCTAGAACTAACCACAACCACCCAAGACCTCTCACTGGAAGAAATGCGGAGAAAACTATTCGAAGTCGAGCCCGGCGCTCTTGAAGGCATATTCAAAGGCGTTCTACACAGACACTTCCCCTTCGGGTACTACATGAAATTCATCGCGGAACGTTTCGGCGCCCTACGCCGCGGCCTAATGTTCTCAGGAGACAATCTAAGAGAACTAGGTCTAAGATTCAGGATGACACCAATATACGACGAAACCATTCGCGAAGCCCTAATGCTCCATGTTGATTTTCCAAGAGTACGGGAAATCTACAAGCGGATCCAGGATGGAGACATGGAAGTTGCAGTTTTCAAATCCCAAGACAGACCAACTCCACTTGCTTTCCACCTTCTCAACAAGCACATCGACGTCCCAGAATTAATAGCACCTGAGACCGTTGAGAGGGACACGATCGAAAGGTTACGGTTCAGCCTCGACAATATGACCGTGGATCTACTGTGTTTTGAATGCGGCGAAATTAACCAGGCAGAAACCGTCAAGAAACTTTCAGCAAAGCCCCAGTGTAAGTCATGCGGCTCGGCGCTTCTGGCCGTATCAACCTGGTCTTCAGACTACCTCTCAAGAATCCTAGAGAAGAAGCGTAAAGCCGAACCCCTCGAGGATGACGAGCGGGAATCGCTTTCGAGAGCACGACGGTCAGCCGACCTCGTACTATCCTATGGACGACGAGCAATTGTCGCACAATGCGTCTATGGAATCGGCCCACAAACAGCTAGCAGAATCCTAGCCAGAATGCACGATGACGATAAATCATTCTACAAGGACCTCCTCCAAGCCAAGCTGAAGTTCATCACCACTCGCCAGTTTTGGGACAGGCCTTAGGTGGAAATGCTTCCGCAGCCGCGAGGAATTCGAACAACAAAACAAGATTAAACATCTCAGCAAGTAGAGGATACGCGTTCAGGATACGCAAAATTAAGAATCCGACATTAAACTGAATGCAAATATGCCTCCGAGCGCTCCGTTTTTAAAGCTAGCCCGCTCAGCCTCGACAAAATCGGGGCGTGACACGAGTGGTAGGTGACCTTCAACGCAGACTGGTCGAACTAAGGTTCGTTGACGGCATCGAAAAGGTCGAACATGTCCCCTACCCCACCGGAGACCAGTTTTGGGTTAGATTCAACGGCAAGCTGGATTTCGGAAAATTCGAGGATATATCTAAGAAGCACGGGTACGTCATGGTAAGCTTCGCAAGCCTACCCGCCAAGCTACCGCGACCGATCGCAGAGATCCTGTGGAACGGCATCAGCCATGTCATAACCAAAAACATGAGTGGCTGGACGAAATTCACAGCAAACTTTGGGTTTGAACCAGACGGAATCGCAAAAATCGCAACCGACCTACACGGCCCCTACCAGATATACATCTCAACGCAAGAAGAGGGTGTTCAAATCCTCTACGAATACCTTGGACTGAAATATACACTGCCTGCCCCACCACCAAAACCTATCACCCCAGCAAAGCCAACTGTACCTGCAGCCGTCAAACCAAGCCTTACTACCCCACGGCCGGCGTCACCTCCGGCTCCGGTCACAGTCAAGTCGACTTCTCCAACGCAGCCTGCACAAACGCAATCCTCCGAAGAGGCGAAAACGCAGGAACCACCAAAGCCGACCGTGCCGATTGTAGAACAGAATAAGAAAGACGGTAAGGCTCAACCAACTGGCTGAGCAATCACGCCGATTCTGCCGATAACGAGTCCACTTTCTTGGGTGAGACTGTAAACAATACACCCTCCTCTGCGTCAAGGGAACCGGAGTACAGCACTTCACCCAGGATTCTGCAGCCAGGTTCGATGCGAACGTCAACTCCATGAATCAGTGTCGCCCTGCCTCTCTCCTCCATGACTATGGTCTTGCCGTAGAGCGCTTCAACATCGGCCCGCTCGCCTACTCTTACGCTGTCGGCGTATAGTGGTCCCCTCACCCTGCCGCGATCACCAATTACTATAGACTCTGCGTTGACACCGTTCTTGGTTGAGATGGCGCCGCCAATTTCAATGTCTTTGACGTTCACGGTATCTGCCTCGAGGGATCCGCCGATTTCTACCCGTCCTGCGTTCAGAACCTTGTCGATTTTGCACCTCCCTCCCACCTCTAAATCGTCGCTTAGGGTTAGGTTGCCGCTTACCTGCAGGACGCCTCCAACATCAATATCCTCGCCGTCGGCATCGCCTTCGATGTCTACCTTACCACCCACGTCAATCTCTTCGAACTTCAAGTTGCCTGAAACATTGAAAACACCGCCAACGTCTATTCTTCTCCCTGAGCAATTCCCCTTCAGTCGCACGGATCCGCCCACATCTATTTCGTTGAATTCGAGCGGTCCAGTGGATTCGAAGCTCCCCCCGACTTCGATATCCTCAGTAACTTTACCCCCTCCCACGACGACCGAGCCCCCCACGTCTATTGACTCAGCGTTTACTTGTTTTGTAATGCGCACAGAGCCCCCCACGTCTATTTCATCCACATCCGCGCCTTCTGACGCTTCTAAGGACCCACCGACCTCGACGGACTCGGCCTTTAACTGGCCGTGAATTGCGATTCGGCTTCCGGTCTGTAGGTGTGCTGCAGTTAGGGCGCCTAGTACCTCGAGGTGGCGGTCGACATCAATGTCGGCAGCTGAGAGCGACCCTGACACGTGTAGGCTGCCGTCCGAGATGCGGATACTATCTTGAATCTCTAGATTCCCGCGTATGTCGAGGTCACCGTCGCGGCCGTGCAGCTCTGAGGCCTTAAGTCCACCTTCAAAGACTACAGGCCCTTCGGTTTCCACACGCCCGTCTACGGTTACGAGCTTGTCTTCCGCGTAGATTATGGCATCCCTTTCGACTTCGAGGTCACCGTCAACGTGACCGAGAGTTGCCTTTGATCGGCGTGCAACCGCTACATCAGGCGTGGTTAGTTTCCCCTTTTCTGTCTAGTGTATGGTTTGCTGTATCCTTGGCGTGTAGGCAATAGCCATTTCGCGCCTAAATTCAATTCGGCTCAGTGCCTCTCGGTCCTTGCGTTCGAGCAGTTTCAGAGGCTTCGTCTTATGGGCGTATACGTTATGTGCCTGGACATGATTCCATGCGTTCGAGACGAGGCATAGAGTTTTTGTCCAATCAAATATCTTAGTTCGGAACATTTCAATCACAGAAGGTTTCTATGAATTTCGTGAATTAAAGGTCAGGGCACGTTGCGTAATGACAGAGGGTGGTCACAAAATGTGACTACACAATGTGATTCATTGCTGGTCGCTTCCCAAGTACGTCATGAAACCTTGGACTTTCCGGTAAGCATCGAGGAATTCTAATCCTCTTCGGGTTATGTGGTAGAATCGACTTTCACCTGAAACGCGGATAGAAAGCAGGCCGAAGTTTGCTAACGCTTGGAGCATGGGTTTGACTCGATCGAGCGGAAGACCTGCGCCGTAGGATATTCTTGTTACTAAGGCTCCCTCGGGTCGATGCTTCAGCACTTCCATGATATCCGCGTAAATATCGACTCGGGCACGCTTCTTCAAGCGATACACCACGTATGTTTGCTTTTCCTTCCCAACTCACCCATACTCACGCTTTGTGCGGGTCTTGAGATTCAGAACGAGTAGAATAATGAAGGCTAGGACGGAAAGAATTAACCATGGGTTTTGCCACGGGCTTGTGGATTCTTGAGGGCTGGTTGTGTTATTCCACACCGCCTCAACCATCGTTGGTGAGTCTACGGAAATTAAGGTTCTCACTTGAGATTGATTTATTCCGGTTGTCCAATTTGAGAATAAGATCGGTGGCTCGTTGAGCATCGGTGGTTGAACTAGGACTGTGGCTAGTGAGTTTGCATCGTACCATCCCGAGCCTGCGGTTTGTCCGTATGGCGAACTGACTTGTACGAGGTATTGTTGAGTGTAAATGACCGCGAGGGTGGTGTCTTCCTCGAGGTGCAGTTGCCTCGTGGTGGCGTTAGCTGAGTCTTCCCAACCTGTGAAACGGAATCTTGAGGCGTTGCTCAAGTAAACGAACGGTTGGATCTGTATCGTGTGTTGGCCTGGGGCAGTATGAATTTCCGCTAGGCCACTGGAATTGGTGGTGAATTGGGTACCGTCGAATGAGAATGCCATGCCTGGGACAGAGGAGTCGACGGTCACGATCACAAGATTGGTAACTGCGACATTTACGGAGTATACGTTGGACGCTTGTGACCAGTTGCCGTTGGAGTTCTGAAGAACGATGAGGGAGATGGATGATTCGCTGCTGTTCAAGATTGGCGGAATTACCATGGGGACCATTCCGCTATTATTTGCTAACGCGGTTATGCTCAGAAGCAATCTCTGATCCGTGTCATAGGCGGCAAGAACCCTTTCGCCGAAGGGAGGGCTCAAGGTTAGATTGCAGTCGACGACGAAAGCGTCACCTTCAGCTACCTTCTTTAGCGCCTGCACCGACATTATCTGAGCTGTCGCGGTTTCTGTGGAATTGCTTACGCCTGACTCTAAATTGGTTGGGAGTTGAAGCACTTTCGATCTTTCAATGAACCTCACAATCAAGTTAAGGGCACGAGTGTCATAAGCGCCAGTGGCACGGATTGTCCAAACTTCGTGTCCAACATCTGCGATCACGTGGAATTCTTTGTGAGAATGCTGCGTCCCAACTAGTCCCTCGGGTGAGGTGCTGTTGAAGTACTGACTGCCGGTGGCTTCGTAATCAGGCAAATTTCCCCCATAGATTATGAATAGATTCGTCCGTAACTCGTTTGCGTTCTTGAGCACGTCTTGGCCAAAGGGAACCGTGATTAGAATAAGCCCGTCTTGAGTTGACCACTCTTGGGGATGAGTGAGCGTAAGTTCTGCGGTAGCGGCTTGGCCTCCCACCGAGTAACCTACTACGAAAGTATGCCGATAGCCCTGCCCGATGATCCATTTGTGCACCTCTTCAATCACCCCTGTCTGTGGGGTGAAGAGCTCTTGGTAGATGGTTCGGTTCGCTGCGGGATTGAAGCCTTCCGTTGACCCCTGTTGCAAAGCTAGGACACAATAGTAACTCGCCAGGCCCTGGATGAAGCGCATTGTTCCGAATGACTCGTAATCGAACGGGTTAATGAGATACCCGTAGGATCCGGGTTCTGCTTCCTGCGGGATCCCGCCGCCGAGCCAAAGAAGACACGTGTCGCTACCGGGTCGATTCCAGTAGTACCATTCAGCATCACCGATCTTTACGATAGAGACCCTAGGTTGTGAAGGCATTTGAGCAAGAGCAACGGGAAACGCCATAGAGACGATAAGCAGAAACAACCCCAAGCAAATGAATCTGGTCGTATGACCAGCCCCTTGAACCGGAGAACGAGACCCTCTCCCTCGGTGCCGATACCGAACGAAGACAAGTCGGGCGCCCAACAGGAGGCAGCCTAAGAGGAGAATGTCGACAATTTTGGTGCCATCATCGATCCAAGTGGCGTTGACCTGCTTTGGACCATCCATTGTCAGGGTCAAATTGTAATTTGCTGAATTGCTGTCTCCAGACCAACCGTTGAACCGATATTCGTCTGTCAAGCCAAAGAAAGATGGAACAGTGATTGTTGGAGTAACGGCCACTATAGCTTGCGAGCCCATTTCATACCAGCCTTCGCCGACAACTCGTCCCTTATCCGACTGAGCAGCCAAGTAATACTCCGTCCGATACAGGGCGGTTAACGTGGTGGGTTTTGTCAAGGATATTTGACGGGGATCCGAGTTAACACCGTCACTCCAACCGACAAAGACATACCGTTCTCCAATGTCCCCCTGCACGATCAGGGGTGCCTGCAACGAATGTGACCCATGTTGTAGTTTGAGGGGCGTAAATGATCCGTTCTGAGTCTGGTAGGAAGCGTTGTCCACCACAATCTGCACACTGGTTCCAACAGAACCTAACGTTAGCGTCACATTGTTTGACGGGTTCTCCACTGACACCGTAAAGGGCATGGATCCTCCGTTAGGATCTTCATACCAAGCATTCTGCCACCAAACCCGATTAATGGCAATGAGATTCCATTGCCCACTATTTGACGGGGCGGTCAAAGAAAGTTGGAAGGTCACGTTGCCTGGGCCGGTGAACTGGCTGATTAGCGTAAAGCTCTGAACCATCAGGCCCGCTCCCGCGTCCCAGACGCCAATGTCGGCCAAGAATTTGTCAGAATATTCTGCACGAATATTTACTTGGAAAGGCGCATCTGGGGAAACGACTTGCGGAAAGTCGACGGAGGTTACTTTCGCAGTTGGGTAAGCCGTCGCTTCGACGATTGGAACTTGACGATTAGCGCAGCATAGCACGGCCGCAAATACCACAATCAGTACCAATGTTCTGAATGTACTGCGCATGCAGAGTTCGTTTGATACGTACAGAGGGGTTTATTCAAAGCCATCGCCTCAGACCGCGCCTAGAGGGCGTTCTACTCGATTCGCCACACTGAGCAGAACTCTATTTTATGAGAGAGCAGGTGACTCTAACGGCCGGTGTGCCGGGGTAGCCAAGAGATCCTAACCCTGATCTGGCAACCTGGTATGGCGTCGGATTGCTAATCCGATGATCGCAAGGTCTCGTGGGTTCAAATCCCACCCCCGGCGCCTACGGTTCCACCCAGGGGGTTTTTGCCCAAAAAAATCGAAAACATTGATCTCAAATAAGTACGAGTGCGGTCGCCGGGACTTCTGACGGAGAAATCTGAAGGCCTTGAATCTAGTAGATGTGAGGAATGATCTTCTTGGTGTTGTGAGCGTATTCCACGTATTCCTGTCCGAACCTAGAAACCAGAATCTTCTCTTCAATTCCGATCCTGTGAAGCAGCATTGGTATCAGGGCCAACATGATGACAAAGCCGTAGAGACTGCTAAGCATCATCGGGATTGAAAGGCCGTAGAGAATTTCTCCCAGATAGATTGGGTGACGAATGATGCGATACGGCCCATTCGTAATCAGCTTGTGTCCGGGCAAAATCCTCACGGCTTCCGAAAAGATCCTTCCGAGAGTAAGACGTACAACTCCGTAGAGGCTTAACCCTGCAAGGAACAAGGCGACTCCAAGTATTCCAACGGCCGTAAGGGTGAATCTCCCGTGTCGAAGAATAGCAATGTCTAGGGCACTGATAATAAGGCATGTAACAACGACGAGACGTCCTAGGACGGGAAATCTGTCGGCTTTCCTCTGCGACTTCTCTGGAGGTGTGCCCAAGTGTATCCGCCAACTCCCCGTCACCAACCAATCCCTTCCGACGTGGTATTAGGGTTCCATGTCCCACTCGGATGCAGACGCCTACGAAGGAACGCGTGCGATCACCGCTCAGCATGTTGGCCGGTGCGATTGACATGGAGCGAGTTGGGATGAAAGTAGCGGTCGCCGGGACTTCCTCCAACAATTGTGGTCGTAAATTCTTAATTGCAGTTGGCGCCTCACTGAGGTTCCCCTGGTGAAATCTGAGTGACAAGATTCGTTCTTGTGCCCGGAGCTTGGCTAGGAGCATGGGCCTGGAAGAAAGTCGTTCCTCTACTCGAAGAACGGGGACATTATGTCCACGCAGTGACCTTGACAGGACTAGGGGAAAGGGTCCACCTCGCCACTAAGGAAGTAGGCATTGAAACCGCGATTCAAGACGTCCTGAACGTAATCAGGTACAACGATCTGGACGACTTCGTACTGGTGGGTCACAGCTTTGCCGGGAAGGTTGTGGCAGCTGTGGCAGACCGTGTGCCAGAGAGGGTGAAGATGATTCTCTACTTGGACGCGTTCCGTCCGCAGAAGAACGTCAGAACACCGCAGGGGAGCTTCGATCCCAACGAGTTTGGGAGTCTCAAGCCAGGTGAGTGGACGATCCCGCTAACCGAGGAAATCCTCGACAACATCGGAAAGGATGTTCAGGGTGCAGACCGCGAATGGATGCTGTCCATGGCGACGCCCTGGCCCATGAAACACTCGAGCGAGCCGGTGACCCTCTCTAAGAATTTTGACACGGTGAGCAGTGCCTACATATTCTGCACCGGCGGCGGCGACCCCGTCGACGAAATCCTGAAAGGAAAGTGGGGAAAGCTAGACGGTCCCCACAAGGTCATAGAATCAGGGCACTGGCCGGTGATAACGAAGCCAGACGAGCTGGTCAAAGACATGCTCAACTTGTCCGGTTAGATCAGTCCAGCAACACTAGGAAATACTTAACGTCAATCATAAGAGCGGTTCTCCCGCTGCCGCGCAGATGACAGTCAAACAACTAGCTGACCTGGAAAGAAAGAAAGACCTAGCCCGAACACTCGCCGGCCTCCTGATCGTGGTAGTGGTACGACCCAATTGTGCATATGGCCCGAAACGAACATAGGCGCAATCCCAGCTCCCACGCTTGATGGTTGCTAGATCAGAGTTCAGACTCGTGCAACACGGATAAATGCTAATATTTCGGGTTTTCGCCCTCTCTAACTGGCGAATTGATTGTTAGCTAGCGAACTCAATGGGCTCAAGGTGTTTGCGGCCGGTATGAAGATAGTAGGCAACGTGGTTGATGAAGTCGTTGACCTTCAGGCGTACACTCTAACCGACCTCGAGCTGAAACTTGAGAAGAACGCTGCAAGAATGATTTTTGGTGAAAAATTCACCTTCGGAAGCCCCAAAGTCCGTGTGCCAGTGTCAGCAATCGACAAGATCGGGGACGCTGTGATCCTAAAGTTCACCATAGATCAATTAAAGGAACACGTCCAGAAGACCTGATACTTTGCAAATGTAGTGCACGGACCCATCTCGTGTTGGTGGGGCCAAACAGGCAGCTGCGGAGTTCACTTTCAGTCCACTGCCTTAGTTCCTGAGGCTGACTCGTAGTTATTTTAGAGGAGATACATGGCCGGTGTGGACCATTTGGTCCTCATCTCCATCGCAGGTGTTGACTTGGTTCGGCGGCGTGGTCGGCGGGTTACTTTTCGCATCAGGAAGGCCTTGTTCAGGCTCCTCTTCGACCTTGCGGATAGTATGGAGACCAGCATACCTGAGCTCTGTAAGGTCATGATCCTTACTGGATCTATACTAGAATACATGCGGTTCGAGGACGACGAATATCTGAAGCAATTTGCCTCCGCAGCAAGAATGAGCAGGTTCACGGACAGTGTGGCGGATGAAAATCCGCTCAAGCCGTCATTATCGTCGTTTGCCGGTATGGAGGCAATGCTCGTTAGAGGGTCAGCGCGTAACAGGCCTCACTTGGAAGGGTCCGAATTAGTAAAAGTCAGGCTCTCCCCAGTCCTTGTCCGCAGAATAGACCTATTCGCTAAGCTGACAAAAGCCAGCCGAAGCGCCATGCTAACCCGCTTCTTTGAGAAAGGCCTTCTATCCTACATGCAGAGTCAAAGAACGCTAATGAAAGCCTTAGCAGAAGCATTGCTCGACAAGAAACGAGAGCAAAAGGCTTCTTGATGGGCTCAATCCCCATCCCCGGCGCGTTCGAATCAATCGGCCGGCTCAAGTTCGATTATGACGCGTCCTCTTCCGTGAAGTAGGTTGACGAACCAAAATTGGAATCCATATTTCCCTTTAATCTGTTTAGTAGGGCGGCCAGAATCGCTAGGGTTTAGGATTCGGGCTTTCGCTTCGACTCACCCACCTTTCGGTTTGCCACCCGCCGATGAGGGCGTCACGCGAACCCTCGGATTATTGCGAATACGCTTAGCCTTTCGAGAGGTGGTCGGGGTCCAGACGTAAAGCTTGCCCCCATCCTCAGTGAACCAGACAGTTGTCTTGACTCCCTCCCCATTTCGCTTGAACGTTTCGAGGGCCATGTATCGCTGCCCCTCGAATTGAGTCAAGGATCTTTCACCAGATGTTCAACGAGTAGCTCGTGAGGTATTTAACGACTGATTCCCGAGAACACACAGGTTGGTTGAGATGGGGTTATATCTGAACCCGCCAAGTTGAACGGGTGTTTTCATTGGAACGAATCGGTGTCGGATTCAACCCTAACCTAAGCCCCGACACCATCGCCGGATATGCTCATCTCGCTGAAGAAAACAACTACGATTCGCTCTGGGTCCACGAGCACCCCTTCATCCGAGATGGAGTCACGATCCTGTCAAGCTGCATTTCAGCCACGAAGAGATTGAAACTCGGTTCCGGATGCGTCAGCGTTGTGACAAGGCACCCATTGTTAGCGAGCACAACTTTCGCAGTCCTAAACGAGATGTCCCATGGAAGAGCGATCATGGGCGTTGGCTTGGGGGGTTTTCCCTGGTTGCCGAAGATCGGCTTCAACGTATTTCCAGTCAAAGAGACCAAGCCGCTGAAGCGAATTACAGAATTCTTGACCATAACGAATGGATTACTGAACGGCGAAAGCGTTACGCTAGATGGAGAATTCTACAAAGTTAAAGACATCAAACTGGAAAACAAACCTGCGAAACCGCCCATCTACCTCGCCACCTTCGGGCCACAATTACTTGCACTATCATCCCGGCTAGCGGACGGCGTCATAATCTCCCCCGCCTTAATGACTCCTGAAGTCACCACGCAGAAAGTGGAAACTGTCAGGCAAGGCGAGAAAACGGGCAAGGCCATAGATGTTGCTTCGTACATACTCGCTAACGTTTCCAATGATGTAACCAAGGCTGAGAGAGAAACGAAATCATACTACTTTCTGGTATACCAGGTCGCTGAGGTCTTCAGATCGGAGGTTTTCGAACCCTACGATTTGGATGAGAAGGACCTCGAGGGCGTTAAAGAAGCGTGGCGCAAGAAAGATCTCGCCGCGGCCGCCAAAGCCATGCCTGACGAAGTACTAGAAGCTCTCACTCTGACGGGTGAGCCTGATCGTTGCGTTGAGCGGTTGAAGGATTATCGCAAAGCGGGGGTTAACTTGCCAATCATTATGCCTATCGGTGATGTGAACGCGGCAATCAAGACATTCGCTCCATAACCTTGGTTAGGCCCTTGCGTTCGGATTTTAGACTTGCATCGCTCTCACTTGTGCTTGCCGCGGTTCTTTGGACGCTCGTGTTTCTAATTCGTCCATTCGACTTCTGGGTTATGCTCGCCTCCGCCACGTTCATTCTATTGATTATCGCGGTTCTTTTGTCACGCGAGAAACTTACACTACATCCTTCGATTTTATTGATCCTGTACGGCATCGTGACCGCGGTTCTATTGTATGGATTATTTTACTTCGGATTCGAACTTACAAAGTCCAATCCGATCTTCAGCCAAGGCATCAGCCAAGTCTATGGCTTGAGATCGAATGAATCTCGCTGGCTCATAGCCGTGCTTTTGATCTTCCCGATCGGCCCTGGTGAGGAATTGTATTGGCGTGGCTTAATTCAGCGAACATTCGCTGAGAAGAAAGGCTCGAGCGCTGGACTCGTTATCGCATCGCTCGCTTATGCTCTGGTCCACTTACCTACACTTAACCCGCCACTAATTTTGACGGCGCTCATTGGAGGTTTAGTCTGGGGAAGCCTCTACAAGTCTACCAAGAGTCTTGTTCCAGGAATCGTGTCACACGTATTGTGGGATCTTATGATCTTCGTTCTCCTTCCATTCACCTAGCCAACGATCAGCCCAAGAGCCAAGAGAACGCCAAACAAAACAGACAGTGCCATCGTGGCCTGGGTCAACTTCACATAATGGAGCGGCGAAGCTGCCGGAGTCAAGTACAGTCGCAATTGGAACAAGAAAAGTGGCAGAGTAAAGAAGACAAGCCCCGAGAACACGGGAAGTAGGCCTGCCACGATCGCTCCCAAGATGATCAGGTAAGAGAATAACGTGAGAACGGCCGTCGTTAGCATAGCGGTTCTTCTGCCCACAGTTACGGTGAAGCTTCTCTTTCCGGCTTTCGAATAAGGGTCGAAGAAAATCTGGTCATGGTTAACAAGGACGCATACGGTCAGCAAACCCGGGGGAATACCCATCAACAGCGACAGCATTGACACGTTGATAGTTTGTATGTAGTAGCTACCGAGAACGGGAAGGATTCCGAAAGAAAGGAATATTCCAAATTCGCTCAGGCCGAATCCACGGTACCCCAGCCGAAGCGGCGGTGCTACATGGAAGTAAGCAAAGAACACGCCCACGAAACCCAACACCAAGACAATTGGACCGGCCACGTAGGCTAAGTAGAACCCAATCACTATCGCGGGAATCAACAAGGAATAGGACAACAACTTGGCCCGCCTAAAGGTCATCAACCCTCGGGGTAAGACCTTCCAGCCTCCAAAGTCGGGAGGAAACATGTTGTTTGATATCACGTCGACACCGCTTTCGAAATCGTAGACGTCATCGATCGCGTTTGCACCGAGATGAAGAAGAACGCTCGCCAACAAAGCCAACGCGAATATCAGTGGGACGAAGGCTCTCTGAACCGACCACGCAAGTGCTGTCCCAACAAGGACGGGTGAGATTATTACAGGAATGAATTGGGCTCGCGCGAGACGAATGACGTGCCCCGAAGTTGATTTAGAAATCGTGACATACCTCCTGTATTCATCCATCGAACAAGGCTGATCAGATTTGGTTTATGATATCTCGCTTTTCGAGATTTTAGGGCCTATTTTGATCAGAGTCAGTAGGTCCGTCCATCCAATTATTCAACGCGCTTTAGAACGTGTCTCAGCGCCTTTCGACCGCTCCGTGGAAAGATCGATTGATCACTTTTGAGAAGATGTCTTTCGTCCGGTGACACCCGTCGCGATCAGTACCAAACCAACAATTAGAGTAAGCCCCCCTGCCCCGGCCCAGAATGTTGAGCCGGTCATGAAGCTACCGGGAAGAATTCCGATGCCTTGAAGGAACCAAATTAGACCCATAAGGAAGATAATGGCGCCGACCGGAACTGCGACAACCCTGAACCGCACTATCCATCCCTCGATTACTGATGCCTATGAGAGCTTTATTTTAATGGTCTCGCCGTCGACTGAGACCGGGTAAGTATGTTGGTCGTATGTCTTGATTTCCGCTACGATCTTAGCTGAATGTTCGATCAGTTTAAGGAATGATGGTGGTAGTTTGTCCATGTCAGGAATGTGCCCGCCAAGTGTTGGTTCCGCCTTCTTTTTCCCAGTGGTTACGTCGAATTGTGCCGCATGCATGGGACACGTGACTATATTTCCCCTAAGCCCGCCGCTTGAGAGCCGCGCGTTCGCGTGGCCGCACCTGTCGTCAATAGCGTAGAACTTTCCCTCTACATTGGCGATCAGGATTTCCCTATCGGTCAACTCAACGTGCTTCATTTGGCC
>Ga0074046_10001597_pt1 | contig 20252 bp, 17 predicted proteins | sample BogForMeECP23OM3_FD_94441 | JGI IMG/M metagenome (GOLD analysis project Ga0074046, IMG submission 94441) | Bog forest soil microbial communities from Calvert Island, British Columbia, Canada - Bog Forest MetaG ECP23OM3 | ecosystem: Environmental > Terrestrial > Soil > Wetlands ... | reverse complement strand
CTGCGCTTCTTCCATGCTGAGGATGCGAAACGTGGGACACTGGCGAAGTATATACGCGAGAACATCAGCGAAGATGTGGACGTACTCATTACAGATGAATTTCCTGCCTACAAGAACGCTGTGGGTAATGTGAAGCATGAAACCGTCAACCACCGCTCCGGTGAATATGTCCGGCTTGGTACTGACATCCATACAAACACAGTTGAATCCGCATTCTCTCTGCTCAAGCGTGGCATCATTGGTAGCTGGCACAAGGTTAGCGCCAAGCATCTCCAAGCCTACTTGCATGAGATGGAGTTCCGGTTTGACCGCCGGAAGCGTCCCGATCTGTTTGTTGATACACTGCGTCATATGGTTACTGCTAACCCGTTGACCTTTGAGGAACTTACAGCGTAATGTCATCTTCTTCGATTTCGTAACCATCATCATCGTCTAGACGGTACCACCACTTCTCTAAGCTTTCATATGTAGCTTGCCGCTTGTTCTTATGGGCACTGATAAGCATACTAAAGTCCCTAAGCTTGTCTGCGAATGCTTCTGGAGTGATGCTTACGTTGGAAAGGGCAGCTAGTATAGGCTTCAGATGCCGCTTTAGTATAAGGTAATCCTCTTCGATTTCCTTAATCTCCAGTGAGCAAGGGTGCTCGCGAAAGTACTCTATGCTTCCACTGTTGTGCAGTACGATCACTTCAGAGTCTTTTCCAACACCATCTCCGTAGGCTTTTGCCTCTGCAAGAAAGTAAATAGCCAGCAGAGTGACCTCTTGAGTAGATAGGTGTGCTGAAAATAGCTCTCTCATCATGCCTGTTGTTACTGCAACGCCAGTTCCGCAACAAGAAACGCCTTTAATGCAGTTTGCCACTCCCCGCGATAACTCATATAGGTACCGCCGCTTTATAGAGGGCCACCACAGCGACATAATAAGCGTAGAACATTGCTCATAGTCGTCCGTCGAGTATTCAGTGTGAATTGCGCGGGCTTCGTCTAGAATGGCCTGTTCTAGCTGCCCTAACTTTTTCGACTCATTGTCCCGTATCGTTTTGGCAATCCTGTGCATGTACATACCGCAGAAGTTGGTATCTCCCGCAAAGGTAAAGACGGGTTTCGTTTTTAGTTTGCTATATACTCGAATCTTTGATTCTGGGTACTTAACAAAGCCTGGTATAGACATCTCAGTGTCAGCACAGATCACGACTCCATCGTTGCAGGAAAAACCAGCGGCCAACGTCACGGATTTTGCTCTCCCTAGTGGCCGCTGTTTTGGTTTCTTCCACAGTTTTGGAGGCACGTACTTTGGGAAGGGCAACGGCTTCGCGCTAATCATGCCCCACCTCCGCACCCTTCGTCAAGTGAATAATCGTGTAATTTCTTATGCCATGAAGACAGGCGCGCCGAGCACGCCAGCTGCGGCCGAGTGGGCCGTGGCAAAGCTGCTTTGAGTTTTCAAAGGGCTGATACGACCCGCAGCCTGGGCGCGGGTTCGGGGAGACACACCTCTCCGCTACCTCACCATGCTTTCCTTACAGGACGGAGACGCGGTGCGAAAGGACTTAGGACACATCGCCTCGTGATCTTGAAAGAGGGGTGTCATGGCTGAGGGATCCGTAAGTAGATTGACCTTGGCAAATTAGAGCAAAACTAGCATTGCCGTATCCGCGGGAGCGGAAGTGCCGCCGGGTTGAAACCCGGCTCAAATCCAAGAGAGCGTACTGCTAACGCGGCGCTGAAGAGGCTGTTACGAAACTCGACTGTTGCTTTGAGCGGTGGAATAAGCGAGGTATGAATCATACAAAATAAGAGTGGAGGTGGGAACCTAAACCATGGGCTGGGCCGTGGGCTCAAGAGCAGCACAAGTGGGACGATTTGACGTCAGCCTGATCGTCGGCGTGAGTTTCGTAACAGCCTCTGAAGCGCCGCACTACCATTTCAATCCTCGGCTACGGCAACTCTGTGTTTGCTCTAGTGGCGAGCGGGCTCCCGCAATGATCGGGCATTCCCCCTTCGGCCGACTTCGGCGTGACCCGCCAGAAGGCAGTTCACAATTTGTTGCAATTTGTTGCTTCTCCTTGACACACAACTTAATCAACTTCCTTATGCTCGAGGTCAATGGGCCCCAAGTACCTTTCTGAGAAGTTCCGTATGGTGAAGCTGCAGATGCAACGTTGGTCCGAACGGCCGCGCATGCTGGTTCTGATGCTGGCGGTCATACTGCCGGCCGCGGCCCTGATCTTGGCCAGCGCATACCACCTCAGGTCAATCCAGCGCGAAAAAGGGATACAAGCTGTTATCGAGAGGGACTATCAGCAGGTTCTGGCGATCGCGGAAAAGCGCATTGCCGAGCGCGCTTATGAAATGACAGAAGCAGCCAAGGCGAAATTCCCTGACGCCGATCATGCGGATGAACTCGAGACCTTTCTTGAGACACATCCAGACATAGCTCATGCCTTTTTGTGGCGAGGCGGGAGTAAGTTGGCATTTCTGTCACAACCGCGCCGGATGGACGATCCCGAATTTCGGGAGGAAGGCAAGAGGCTCGCGTCAAGCGTTGGGAACTGGTTTGACATGGGATCGAAGGAGTATGCGCTCAAGCTGAAGAAATTCGAAGCCAGTGAAGGCCGAAAAGTTTATATCACCGCGAACTGGGTACCCAGGGGTGACAAGTGGCAATACCAGTCGGTGGTACTGTTCGAGCCTCGCGGCTCGACTCCCGATCATCTGGCGCTCGCGGGTTTCGCTTATGATTCGGACTTCCTGGCGACCAAATTCTTTCCCGAGGCACTCAATACCGTTCTGCTGAATCAGGATCCGAACGATACGGAGCATCCGCAACCGGCGATCATGGTGCGCACCGCCAAAGACCAGAGTCCGTTGGCCTCCTCGATCTGTTGGGACGGTGGAGTGCCGGAAGTTGAGCGGGGCTTCGAGAGCGTTTTCCCTGGACTGATCCTAGGCATCAGACTTCGCGGAACTACGATCGAAACGATGAGCAACAAGTTTCTCAGGACCGAATTCCTGATCCTAGGGGCGCTCTCGTTATTGATGGCTGGGGGCATGTGGCTCACCTATCGCAACGTGACCCGGGAGCTTGCGCTGGCCAAGTTGAAATCGGACTTCGTTTCCAATGTGTCGCACGAACTGAGAACGCCACTCGCGTTGATTCGCCTGTACGCCGAGACGCTTGAGCTGGGAAGGCTTTCCAGCACCGCCAAACAGCACGAGTACCACGAGATCATTCGCAAGGAGAGCGAACGGCTGACAGCGTTGATCAACAACATTCTCGATTTCTCGCGAATCGAGGCAGGCAAGAAGGAATACAACTTCCGCGAGACCGATGTCGCCGACCTGGTGCGGAGCACGCTGGAGTCCTATCGATTCGAAATCGAACAGAATGGATTCCACTTCGAGGAGAACATCGAGAAGAACCTGCCACCGCTGCAGGTAGATCGCGAGGCCATTGCCCGCTCGCTGCTGAACCTGGTCAACAATGCGGTGAAGTACTCCTCTGAAGACAAATATCTCGGTGTGCACTTGTATCGGCAGAACGGCAGCGTCAATCTGGAAGTGGTCGATCACGGAATTGGTATTCCGGCGAACGAGCAGCCCAAGATCTTCGAGAAGTTCTATCGTGTGTGCGATCCGCTGATACACAACACCAAGGGAAGTGGCTTGGGACTGTCGCTGGTGCGCCACATCGTGCAGGCCCATGGCGGCGAGGTCGCCGTGGAAAGCACGCCGGGTAAGGGCAGCAAGTTCATCATTACTCTTCCCGTGCAGGGTTCTGCGGTTCAGCAGACAAAGGGGGTGTCAGCATGAAATCGGAGGAACGGGTCAAGTCGAAGGACACGCAGGCTGCAGCGAAAATCCTGGTTGTCGAAGACGAACCCAATATGGTGGCGGGACTGCGCGACAACTTTGAGTTCGAAGGCTATCAGGTGATCACGGCGCGCGACGGAGTGGAAGGTTTGCAGAAGGCGCTCGATGAGTCTCCCGACCTTGTCGTGCTCGACGTCATGATGCCGCGGATGAGTGGACTGGAAGTGTGCAAGCAGCTGCGGGCCAAGCGCGGCTCGATTCCGATCATCATGCTAACGGCCCGCGGCCAGGAGGTGGATAAGGTGGTCGGCCTCGAACTTGGGGCGGATGATTACGTGACCAAGCCCTTCTCGATCCGCGAACTTCTGGCGCGAGTGAAGGCGGTCCTTCGGCGGACGGCCGTCGTTCCCAAAGATCAGGACCAGCACAGCTTCGGCGAGGTTGAGGTGGACCTGCGGCGTTGTCGCGTTCTCAAGTCGGGCAAGTCCATTGACGTCTCTTCGAAGGAATTTGAGTTGCTGAAATACTTCATCTGCCATTCGGGTGAGACGCTCAGCCGCGATCGCCTGCTGGAAGACGTCTGGGGATATGACAACTACCCGACCACGCGCACCGTGGATACACACCTAGTACGGCTGCGGCAAAAGCTGGAGCCCGATCCGGAACAGCCGCAGTTCTTTCTCACCGTGCATGGAACCGGGTATCGGTTTGTCGGCTAGTGACATCGCGGAAGACGCACGACAAGCATTACAAAAGAACGGCGTGGAAAATGGAGAATCGCATGCCAACGAGTCGAGCCAAACTGCAGGGAGGTAGGGGCCTACGGAGTTGGGGCGCACCGAGCACACTGTCCGTCGCGCCTCTCGCCGTGAATGTGCCGTTGCAGGAGGAAATGGATTTACTGGTGCGGGAAAGGCTCGACCTGCATGCGCAGCTCTTCGAAGCGGCGCAGATACAGCGCAAGTTAAGCGGTCCGCGAGCGCTGCGTTCCCAAAGCGTGGAGTTCGCCAGCGAAGTGTTCGCGGCCCGCTATCTTTCCGGAGACTTTGCGGTACTTTCGCAAAACGGCTCCCGGGTGCTTGCGACACTCGGGGATATCGCCGGCAAAGGCTTCGCCGCCGGGATGTGGTTCACGAACCTGGCTGCGCTGTTGCAGTGTTACGGTCTCCCCCATTCCGACCCTGCGGATATCGCCTCGGAGATTAACCGCCATCTGTGCTACCTGCGGCCCGTAGCACCCTTTGTGACTGCGTTTCTCGCGCAGATCGACTGCTGTCAGGGAGAGGTGACCTACTCCAACGCCGGTCATTTCCCGCCAGTGCTGCTGCGCGCCGATGGCCAAACCGAACTGCTGGAGACAGGCGGCCCGCTGCTCGGAGCAGTCGACGACGCGACATTCGAATCAGGTCGCGTAGTCCTCGATCCCGGCGACGCATTGGTCGCTTACTCCGACGGAGTGCTGGAGTGCCGTAACCCAGCGGGTGAAGAGTTTGGCCCGGACCGATTACTGGCCGCTTTGCAGCAGACGAAACAATCGACTGCGAAGGCGACATTAATGACCCTGCTTGCTGTGGTGCAGGACTTCGCGAATGGTAACCCCCCATCTGACGACATCAGTTTGACGGTGATTCAACGCGCTTCCGAGCGGTTCTGACAACTGCGTTATTGGGATTTAGGTGGGAGATGTGGAAGTGGAACGAGGAACCTTGCGAAGGTTTCGGGTTCGATCTCTATCGTGGGAATAGGCAGCGGTCGTCACCGGAATGCTTGTTGGCGCTCAAACGACGGTCATGATGGGAAGTTCGATGCTGTCTCTATCTTGCCGGCGATACGGTTCGCGACTTCAGCCACTGCGCGCTGCACAGCCGGTGAGAGACCTTGAGCGTCGGCGAAGGTCTCGCCTTCAATGCCATACACAATAAGATGGGGCGGCAATTCGTGCAAGGCTCGCGCCATCTCGATTGCCTCGGCGACACCAAAGGCATGAGTGGAGCAGGGGAAGGCTCCGCTTGGAAGCGCATTTTCGCTGGCATCGAAGCAGTGGATCGTGCCGGGCACGGCTCCAGACTGAATGGCATCTACCAAGATCACGGAAGGTGCCCCACGCCATGCATCCAGCAGTGAAGTTCCCTCGCCGCTCTGCTCGATGACGCGAACGTCGGCTGGCACCCGCAGCAGCAATAGGCGCGCGACGGCGATCCCGGCGCCGTCATCGCCGCGGTACTCGTTGCCAACGCCGATCACGATGGTGTGGGACGGAGAGGCCGTCATTCTGTTTCGATGCGCAGCTTCAGGAAATGGGTCGCGCAGGAGATGCACGGATCGTAATTGCGCACGGCAGCCTCGCAGCGCCACTGCAGCCGGTCCTTCTGCATTTCCATGTTAGCGGGCATCAAGTGAAGGAGGTCGGTTTCAATCGTCTTCAAATTCTGTGAAGTGGGAGGCACGATTTTGGCGTCAACGATCAAGCCTCGCTCGTCGAGGCGATAGCGGTGGTAAAGCATGCCGCGCGGTGCTTCGGTGCATCCGAAGCCGATACTGACGCGCGGTTCGGCTTCCACGTAAGGTTTGTCGGGCATCTCGAATTGCTCGATGATTCGCAACGCTTCGTCGCATGCGTACAGCGTTTCCACACTGCGAACAATGATGCCTTGAAACGGATTGCGGCAGACGGTCCCGAGCCCGGCAGAGCGCGCGGCTTGCTGCGCGGCGGCTGACAGCCGGTCGAAGTTCAGGCTGTAGCGCGCCAACGGACCCACGAAGTAGGCCCCGCGCTCCTTCAGCGCGGAGTGAAGTGCGTTTGAATGCGCGACCTGTTCCTCGGCAAAATGCTGCTCGTAGTCGCGAACCGGGATGTCGAGACCCTTGTTGGATACGACTCGCCCCTCATTGAAGGGATACTCGTCGGGATGACGCAGTGAGACGAATTCGTAATCACGTTCGAAATCGGGGATCGGAATCGTTGCCACCCAGCGAATGGTTTCCAGGGCCGCGTCGCGTGCCCATTTGAGCTCTTCGGCAAGGCTTAAGAATTCCGTCCTGGCGGGTATCTTATAGAATCCTCCGACGCGAACGTTGATGGGGTGGATCTCGCGTCCGCCGAGCAAGTTGACGATCGCGTTCCCCGCTTTCTTCAAGCGCAGTCCGCGTTGCACTTCGGTGGGATGGTCCCGGGCCATGCGAATCGCGTCCTCGTACCCGAGGAAATCCGGCGCGTGAAGCAGGTAGACATGCAGTGCGTGACTCTCGATCCATTCGCCGCAATAAAGGAGCCGCCGCAACGCCCGGATTGGCTGGGGTATTTTCACTCCGAGTGCCTCCTCGATCGCGTGGCACGAACTCATCTGATATGCGACCGGGCAGATCCCACAGATGCGCGCCGTGATATCGGGAGCCTCGCTGAACTTTCGTCCGCGCAGAAACGCTTCAAAGAAGCGCGGCGGCTCGAAAACCTTCAACTTTACCTCGGAGACCTGTTGCCCCTTCATCTTGATCAGCAGGCCGCCTTCGCCTTCGACGCGGGCCAGGTAGTCGACTTTGATCGTCCTACTTTTCATGCAACTCACTCTCTCGACGGAACGGCTCGGCGTAGGCGTTGAAGCTGCGAAACGCGCGCACGAGTTCATGATCGCCCACGCCCATCTTCTGCCACGACTCGCTGAGTGCAGGAGTGTTCGGAGTTTCCTTCGGCCCAAAGCATCCGAAGCAGGCGCGCGCGTAGGCGGGACACAGCGCTCCGCAGCCGGCCTGGGTGACCGGACCCAAGCACGGCATGGCCTGGGCCACCATCACGCACACCGTTCCTCGCTGCTTGCATTCGATGCAAACCGAGTGTGGGGGCGTATTGGGCTTGCGTCCGTGCAGGTATGCGCTGAGGACTTCCACCAACTGGTGCTTGTTGATCGGGCAGCCTCGCAACTCGAAATCCACAAAGACGTGGTCGGTGATGGGTGTCGATTTTTTCAGCGTCTCGATGTAGTCCGGCCGTGCATATACGATGGAGATGAACTCCTTCACGTCCTTGAAATTTCGGAGTGCCTGAATGCCTCCAGCGGTCGCGCACGCGCCGATCGTCACCAGAAATTTCGAGGCGCGCCGGATTCCATGAATTCGCTCTGCGTCGTGCGGGGTGGTGATGGAGCCCTCCACGAGGGAAAGGTCATATGGACCCTTGACGACGGCCCGCGAGGCCTCAGGGAAATTCGCGATCTCTACGGCATTTGCCACCGCCAGCAGTTCGTCCTCGCAATCCAACAGGCTCAACTGGCAACCATCGCATGAGGAGAACTTCCAGATTGCCAGTTTGGGCTTGCGCTTGGCCATCTCAGACCTCCGCCCTGCCGAGAAGTGCGGCGATGCGATCGTAGGAAAACACGGGGCCGTCCTTGCAGGTGAACACTGGCCCGTACTGGCAATGTCCGCACAATCCGATGCCGCATTTCATATTGCGTTCCAATGACAAGTACGTGCGCTCGCTCGCCACCCCGCGCTTCTGCAATTCCATCGCGGTAAAGCGCATCATCACCTCGGGTCCGCAGATTAAAGCTGCGGTGTTGGAAGGGTCGAACGGGGCCCGGGGAATCATGGTGGTCACCACGCCAACATTGCCCCGCCAACTGCTGGCGGCGCGGTCCACCGTCACTTGTATCTCCAGATCGAACTTGCCGCGCCAATGCTCCAACTCATGACGATAGAGAATGTCTTCGGGAGTGCGGGTGCCGTACAGCAACACGATCTTGCGATATTTCTCGCGCTGCGCCATTAAGCGATAGAGTGCGGGCCGCAGGGGCGCTAGTCCTATACCACCGGCGACGATTACGACATCCCGCCCGGTCGCGTCTTCGACAGGCCAGTGGGTGCCGAACGGTCCGCGGATGCCAAGCATGTCGCCCCGCTTGAGCAGCCGCATGGCCTTGGTCACGGTGCCCACGACCCGCGTGGTGTGCTGGATCAGCGGGGCGTCGCTGGGGTCGCTGCTGATGGAAATCGGCACTTCCCCCACGCCGTAGACATACAACATGTTGAACTGTCCCGGTGCGAAGGAAAATCCCTCAGCCGAGTCTGCAGGCACCAGCTCCAGCGTGAAGGTGTCGTCCGTCTCCTGCCTGATCCTCTGGATGCGGTAGGGCGTGGGCAGCATGGGCTCCACGTCCAACGGAGCCGTTGCGAGTTCGTCACTTGTTGTTGCCATACATGTCCAACAATTGCAGTCTCGTTGACTCCAAGCGTTCGGTGATCACCTGCATGAATCGCTTGAATATCTCGTAGCCGAGATTGTGGTCTTCTTCGCACTTGGTGCGAAGGCACCTGCCATCAAAGGCCAGGGCATGAGTGGCCTGCTGCGCGCGAGCGTCGAAGTGCCAGCGGTAAGGCGGGAACAGCCACGACCAGCCCAGAACGTCCCCTTCCGCTACCGTCAATATTGTGGTCAGGCCGCGATGCGGAATCATGAACTGCACCGAGACGAGGCCACTCCGGATCAGGTAGAACTGGTCTGCCGCATCGCCCTCGCGAAAGACGGTTTCTCCTTCGACGAAGCGCACGTTCTTGGCGCACCCGGTAATCAGGTCGATGTGTCGCTCTTCCATGCCTTGAAAGAAGGGTGTCGCCTGGATGATTGGTTCAAGTGTTTGAATGGTCATGCGGGACTCCTGCTTGGGTCAGTCGCAGGACTGCCAGCGTCGTTTTCGCGGATGGCACGGACCTCCGCGGTGATGTCGATACCTACCGGACACCAGGTTATGCAGCGTCCGCAACCTACACAGCCAGATGTGCCGAATTGGTCAATCCAGGCAGCCAGTTTGTGCGTCAACCATTGCCGGTAGCGCGATTTCGGTGTGGCACGGACGCTGCCGCCATGAATGTAGGAGAAATCTACGGTAAAGCACGAGTCCCACCGACGCCAACGTTCTGCATTGCTGCCGGTCAGGTCCGTCGTGTCCTCCACTGTCGCGCAGAAACAAGTGGGACAAACCATGGTGCAGTTCGCACATGACAAGCATCGCGACGCAACGTTGTCCCAATGCGGGCTCTCGCCGTTGCGATACAGCAGCTCCTTGATTCCCCGGGTGTCGAGAGTCCGGCCCATGTGACGCGCTGTGTCGGCCACGGCTTGCGCCGCGGACTCCTGGTCGGCGTCGCCGGCGTCCGCATGAGGAACCTGATCAAGGATCTCTGCACCACGCTGGGTGCCCACTTCGACTAGAAAGCAGTGCCGCCCGTCCTGCATCAATTCGGTCAGTGCTAGATCGAAGCCGGACGTCGCTTTGGGTCCGGTGTCCATGGAGGCACAAAAGCAATTACCTCCCGCCTCCGTGCAATTCACCGCCACAATGAACGACCGTTCGCGTCGCGATTTGTAATCCTGATCGACGTACGGGCCCTGCAGAAACACGCGATCCTGGATGGCAAGGGCGTGGAGCTCGCAGGCGCGCACGCCGAGGAACGCATAGCTGGGAGTGGACGTTTCTTCGGGCAGGAGGCGGAAACCCTTTGTCCTGCGCTCGGCACGCCATAGCCGCCGCGTGGGTGGGTACAGAAACGTCTTCCAGGAATGTGGTCCCACTACGTATCCGAATAACGCATCGTCATTGCGCCGTCTCAGCGTGTATCGACCGCGCTGCTGCTGGTCGGACCATCCCGACGGCATCTGGTCGATTGAGGTCACTGGCTGACACACAATTGCGCCTTCGGATACTGCGGGGCCGATGACCTCATAGCCACGGTCAATGAGCGTCTGGAGCAGTATGTCGAGGTGTTGGCGTTCCACGATGTAGAAGCCTGCCGACTGTGGTGGCTCCTGGGCCATTGGTTCCTCAACATCCTTGAACGTGGTGGACATGCGAGAACCCCAATTCCATTTCGGAAAGCTTGGAAGGAGATCGGCTTTCCCACTGCTTACTCAGGCTCCACGGCGACTGGGCGCGCGCCTCCGACAGGCAAACGACAACTGGATAAGGACTCAGGGAACTCTCATCGCCATCGGGTGTTAGTGACGGACGCCAAGCGACAACATGAATACGCTGCCTTGGCATGAAGAGGCGGAGTAGTCGGCGTGCGGGCTGTGCGCGTACAGGCACTCCCTTCCCTCAAAGAAGGACTATGAGCCCCTTCCCTGCTGCCTGCAGTGACTGGGGTCACCCTGAGAAGTGACTGCCTTAAGTTGGCATTCACCGCGAGGGAGCGGGTTAGGAGGTTTGGTCGAATTGCCGAAATGCGGCCAGCGCGGCCTGGCCCAGGCTGATGCCTCCGTCATTGGGAGGAACAGAGTGATTGGTCCAGATGCGCAGTGGCACTCCAGCAGTCGCCGCATGGAACTCTTCCAGCAGTAACTCGTTTTGGACGACGCCGCCGGACGTCAGCCGCGTCGCGAAACGGCTTAACGAAATCGTCACCGACTTCGTATGCCGGAAATGGGTTGTAGAAGCTAACCTTGAGGATCCAATGCAGGGCGCCCATGACTACGTCTTCAATGCTGGGCTGGGTGGCGCCGGTCATTGCGATGGTATCTCCATCGCATGGATGGCGCCTGAAGAGAGACTGGTTCGTGGCTCGGCATCCGATGCGAACAATCCTTCAACCTCTCTGTCTGTGGTACAGCAACTAGGATTCGTACATGCGGCGGAGAGTTTCGGCAAAAGGACGCGGAGGAGGGAGTTGCACCAGCGACCTAAGTTTCGCGGCGCTGCCGACCAGTCGGGGAACTTCATTGTCACGCACAAACTCCGGATTCACCCTTACCTCGATCTCGTAACCGGCGATCTCCTTCATTATTGTGATGATGTCCATAAGTGCAATTGCCCGCCCGCTGCAGATGTTGACGATTTCGGAATGGACTCCGCTCTCCAGGAGCGCCAGGTAGGCCGCAACCACATCCTCCACATCCGAATAGTCCCGGCTCACGTTCAAGTTGCCGAGCTCAATGAACGGCGCGCGGTCCCTGAAGTGCTTGACGATCTTGGCAACCAGGAAGTGGTCCGCTTGCCCGGGACCGGTGTAATTGAAGGGGCGTGTAATGACGATAGGGAGCCGGGCAAACCAGTTTCGGACGCTGTGCTCCATGGCCAGTTTGCTGTTGGCGTAGTGGTTGACAGGCGCAGGGCAAATGGACTCATCCACCAGTTCGACGTCCGGCGTGCCATACACGTTTGCGCTGCTCGCAATAATCACCCGGTTTGGCGCGCGCTTCAATTTCGCCAGTGCGTGCAGGAGGTTTTCCGTACCCAGTACATTAACTCGGTAGAAGTCCTCAGCGTTGCCATGCGCAACGAACGTGACGGCGCCAAGATGAATTACGGCATCGGGCTGCGCAGCCGACACTGTCTGTTGGACAGCGTCACGATTTCTCAGATCACAGGGCAGCGGCCCGGACGGATCCAGCCGCACGACCCCGAATCCCCTCGCCCGCAGGGCGGGCTCCAGATAACGGCCGGTAAACCCGTCAGCTCCCGTCAAAAGCGCGGTTTTCATCGCCTTAGAAGAGAGCATGCGTATTGGCAACGCGCTGGAGGTCTTCCTCGACCATGATCCGGCAAAGCTCTTGCAATGGCGTCTGCGCTTCCCAGCCTAATTCACGCTTGGCTTTGGCAGAGCAACCCATCAGGGTCTCCACTTCCGCTGGACGATAAAATTTTGGATTAATGCGAACGACCGTCTTGCCGGTTTTTATGTCGATGCCTTGCTCCTGCTCGCCGCTTCCCTTCCATGCAATATCAATGTCTGCTGCTTTTCCGGCGAGGGTAACGAAGTCACGGACGGAAGCGTTCTTTCCGCTTGCCAGCACGAAAACATCCGGTTGTGGGGCCTGCAGCATGCGCCACATTCCGTCTACGTATTCAGGAGCAAACCCCCAGTCGCGCTTCGCGTCCAGGTTCCCCAGCTCCAGCACCTCGCGCTTCCCCAGCTTGACCCGGGCTATGCCATCCGTAATCTTCCGGGTAACGAATTCCAAACCGCGTAGCGGCGATTCGTGATTAAACAATATCCCACTAACCCCAAATATCCCGTACGACTCGCGATAGTTGATGGTCGTCCAGTGCGCAAAGAGCTTGGCCACTCCGTACGGACTGCGTGGATAAAACGGGGTCCTTTCGTCCTGGGGAACGGCTTGGACCTTTCCGAACATCTCCGACGTGGAGGCCTGGTAGAAACGAATCTTCGGATTCACTTGCCGAATCGCTTCCAGAAGTTGAAGCGCGCCAACTCCCGTGATCTCCGCCGTGGTAACCGGCTGCTCGAACGAGAGGCCTACGAAACTCTGCGCGGCAAGGTTGTAAACTTCAGTCGCCTGGGAGCGTTCGAGCAGGCGAATACCGGCACCCGCATCGGTCAAATCATGTTCCACTAACCGCAGGCTGGGATGTTCATGGATCCCGAGCGAGGCGATCCGCCAAAAATTGGGCGAACTGGTGCGGCGAAAAGTCCCGTAAACCGTATAGCCGCGATTGAGCAGGAACTTGGCGAGATATGCTCCGTCCTGGCCCGTAATTCCAGTAACGAGCGCGATCTTTCCAGTGTCTTCGTTCATAGGAGTAATTCTACAGTCTGGATACTCGCTGTCTGTTTGAGACTGGCCCGCGGGCCGTGGGCCTCATCACGCTTATGCCATATCCCACAACAACCGTCGCGATGCTTCCCAGAGCGACGTACCAGGTGAACGGCACCCGCGTGAACAGCCATAGGTAGATATTTAGCAGGAACCCAAACAGCATTCCCGCCATCGCTCCGTGCTCTGTACTCCGTCTGGTCAGCGCGCCGAGGAGGAACACACCAAGTAGCGAGCCATAGGCCACGGAGGTAATGGACAACCCGACTTCCAGCACCCGGCCACCATGACGGGCTAGAATCGCCAATCCGAATAAGACGAGGCCCCAGCCAACGGTGGCAAGTCGTGACACTCGTACCCGGCGGTCCTCGCTCGCTAGCGGCCGCCACCGCCCGTAGAAGTCAACCACCGTGGTGGACGATAACGCATTCAAGGCCGCGCTCAGGTTTGACATAGCCGCTGCCAGAATCGCGGAAATCAGCAGCCCGCTGACACCGTGCGGCATTCTGGTGACGATGAATGTCGGGAAGATGATGTCCCCGCGAGAAAAAGCAGTAGCCGGCGGAAAAAGCCTGTAGAAAACGAAGAGCATCGCTCCCACCAGCAGAAACAACCAGAATTGCACCAGCACCGCGATCCCGCTCGACATCAGCGCAATCTTCGACTGCCGCTCGCTGCGCGCTGCAAGCAGCCGCTGCACGATGAGTTGATCGGTGCCATGCGTCGCCGTGGTGAGAAATGCGCCTCCGATCACGCCTGACCAGAATGTATAAGTGGAGTAGAAGTTCCAAGAGAAGTCGAACGTGCGGAATTTGCCGGCACTCCCGGCGATGGCATGTACCGTGCTCCAACCTCCGGGCACCAGATGCAGGATGGTGAACAGCCCGACCAGTGTGCCGGCGACGTAGATGAAAAGCTGGACCACGTCAGTCCAGATCACCGCTGTCATGCCGCCCTCGAAGGTGTAAATCAATGTCAGCAGGCTGACGATGGCAATGGCCGACACATCGCGTCCGAAGTCGCTCATCCCAGACAGTAGGTTCGACAGGGCAATGCCCACCACGATGGCCACCGCGAACACTCGAACCCCTTCGGCAGCCGCACGTGTGATGAGAAAAAGTCCCGCCGTAAGTGCCCGCAGCTTCTGTCCGAAGCGCCGCTCGATAAGCTGGTAGGCGGTGACCAACTCGCCTCGGAAGTATTGCGGTATCAGCACCACGCTGATCACCGCGCGCCCCACCAGATAACCCAGCACCAGTTGGAGAAAGCGGAAGTCGGTTTCGTAGGCGAGTCCAGGTACGCTGATGATGGTCAGCGTGCTGGTTTCAGCAGCAACAATCGAAAGTGAGATGGCCCACCATGGGATTTGCCGGTCGGCCAGGAAATAGTCTTTCAACGTCCGACGGTGTTTGCGGAAGCGCAACCCAAATGCCGTCACGCCCAGCAAATAGGCGAGGATAACGGCGAGATCCAGCGCGTTAAGGCCCATTGGAAATTGCTCTCCCAGGACAAGTGCTGCACTACAAGTGCGGTGTGCGGTCGCGTTGTACGCCAGGCGTTCTCCGGCTGGCGCTCATACCTTTCACGTATAATCAGCGCTCGTTGCTCCAGCAATGCAACCACGGGCGGAGTGCGCATGTTACGAGTATTTCTGGCTATTCTCTTAATGGTTCCTATGCAAGCTAAATCACAAACCCCTCCGAAATCGACAAAAGACAGTTCATCCGGTCCAACCCAGACGACGTCGGCAACGGAAGCCAAGCCTCCAATAGCTAAGAAGATTCACACGGAGAAGGCCGTCAACGGCAAGACGCTGGTAGACGACTACGTCTGGCTGCGCGAACGTTCCAATCCTGACGTGAAGGCCCTGTTGGAGGCCGAAAACGCTTACGCAGAGTACGTCATGAGACCTACCGAGGGCCGCCAGAAGAAGCTGTACGACGAAATCATCAGCCATATTAAGGAGAGCGACGAGACCGTTCCCTATCTCAAGGATGGCTATTACTACTACACCCGCACCGAGAAGGGGAAACAGTATTTCGAGCTCTGCCGGAAGAAGGGTTCGCTCGATGCGCCGGAGCAGGCCATCCTCGACCTGAACAAGATGGGCGAGGGTGAAAAATTCATGGCGTTAGGCACATGGGCCGTGAGCGACGATGGTAACCTGCTGGCCTATACCACCGACCATGTGGGATTCCGTCAATATCACTTGCACCTCCGCGATCTCCGCACCATGCAAGACCTGCCCGACACCGCGGAGCGCGTCACTACGCTAGCTTGGGCTACCGACAATCGCACGCTCTTCTATACCGTCGAGGATGAAGTCCAGAAGCGCAGCTACCGTCTTTACCGGCACGCCGTGGGCAGCGATTCCCAACACGACCCGATCGTTTACGAGGACCACGACGAGCGCTTCAATATCGAGGTAAGCCGAACCCTGAGCAAGGCTTACTTGCTCCTCACCGCTTCAAGCCACATCTCTAGCGAGGTCCGCTTTCTCCCGGCCGTTCAGCCGACAGGAGAATTGAACGTCATCGCTCCGCGGGTCGACAACGTTGAGTACTATGTCGATCACCGTGGCGACACGTTCTACATCCGCACCAACGACACTGCGCAGACATTTCGCCTGGTGACCGCGCCCGTCGCCAGCCCGGGAAAGGCCAATTGGCACGAACTGGTAGCCAGCCGGCCCGACGTCCCGCTCGAAGATTTCGACGTTTTCCAGCAGTTCTACGTCCTCGCCGAGCGTGTCGCGGGACTGCCGGTCTTCCGCGTCGTGCAGTTTACTGACGGATCATCGGCGAACATTCAATTCCCCGAACCTGCTTACTTCGCGACGGCGGCCAACAACGCCGAGTTCAACACGGCGAACTTTCGCTACAACTACCAGTCCCTGATGACTCCACCCTCGGTGTTCGACTACAACGCCGAGACGAAACGCTCCACTCTGCTGAAGCAAAATGAAGTGCCGGGCGGCTTCGACCGCAACAACTACGCTTCGGAGCGCGTGTTCGCCACCGCTGCTGACGGCACGAAAGTCCCGATCTCGCTTTTCTACCGAAAAGACCTCAAGAACAAAGCGGCGGCTCCTCTTTATCTCTACGGTTACGGATCTTACGGATACCCGCTGCCGGTGACCTTCAGCGCATCTCGCCTCCCGCTTGTCGATCGCGGCCTCATCGTGGCTCTGGCGCACATCCGCGGCGGTGGGGAGATGGGCAAGCCGTGGCACGACGCCGGCAAGATGATGAACAAGAAGAACACCTTTACCGACTTTATCGCCTGCGCCGAATACCTGACCAGCCACGGCTATGGTTCCAGGTCAAAGATTGGCATCGAAGGCGGCAGCGCCGGAGGTCTACTGATGGGCGCAGTCACCAACATGCGTCCCGACTTGTTCCGGGTTGTGCTGTCCGAGGTTCCCTTCGTGGACGTGATGAACACCATGTTGGATGCCTCGTTGCCGCTGACTGTTCCTGAATACGAGGAGTGGGGCAACCCCAACACCGAGCCAGCCTTTGACTACATGTTGTCGTATTCGCCTTACGACAACCTGGCGAAAAAGGACTACCCAATCATGCTGGTCCGCACCTCGTTCGACGACAGTCAGGTTATGTACTGGGAGCCGGCAAAGTACGTTGCCAAGTTGCGCACCTTGAAGACAGACAATAACCCGCTCATCTTTTACACCAACATGCACGGCGGACATGGCGGATCGAGCGGGCGTTACGACCGCATCCACGAGGTAGCGTTCAACTGGGCGTTCCTATTAACGCAATTAGGTGTGCCGGAACCCGATGCAGCGCCCCAGCCGTAGCGGCGTGTTTGTCGCAGGATTCTCTGCGCCAAGTCGCGCGTGACCCGCTACAATCGTTTATTCCCGGAGGCCAGAATGGCTGTCGCATTTATGCGCACTTTTGTCGCCCTTGTTTTCCTTTGCTGCGCCTGCAACGTCGTCGCGCAGGACAGCCCGTTCGGACAAAACGGCCCAGCCCCGACAGGCAAGGAGCAGACGGCTCCCCCTGCCCAGCCGGCACACACTCCTGACATGGTGTGCTTCGGCAACAATCCCCGCTGGAGCTTTCAGTTCGGCGACACGGCTGCGCGCACATTGGGGATTAGCGAAGGCGACAAGTACTGGATCGGCAAATTCATGTACGTCGATGGCCAGTGGTCGTGGCACGGCAACCCAGCATCCGGCAGCGGCGGAGGCCTTACGGCCACCATCACCAAGGGGAAGTGCATCGATAAGACCCAAGCCCACACCAAGGAGTTTCCCTACCAGGGGCAGGTCTATCTTCCGGAGGGCGACATCGTGAACGGCTGCTGCCGCAAGCTCAAGCCGGGTGAGGCTCCCGTCGGCCCGCACGGGTACATTCCGTCAACTCCCCCGCCGCAGTGAGCGACGCCATCAACGTCAGACATCTCAAGTCGCATCATTCTGGTGGCTCTGCACGCCCGCTGCTGGTATCGTGGTGTGTGAAAAATTCATGAACGGGTGACCTAATCTCCAATGAACAACCGGTTTTGTAAGCCCATTGCTTCTCTCGCAGCAATCCTCTTATTGCTCGCGATTGTCACCGCCTCCGCTCAGCAGAAGAGCGACACACAGAACTATCCCTGGATGAACACGAGCTTATCTCCTGACGAGCGCGCCGAAATGGTGCTGAAACAGATGACGCTCGACGAAAAGATCTCACTGTTGCATGGCAACGGCATGGCACATGCCTCCCAATGGCAGATGCCCTTGACCTATCTCGCGAATGGCGGAGCAGGCTACGTCGAGGGAGTGAAGCGGTTGGGCATTCCCCCAATCTTCATGTCTGACGCCGCTTACGGCGTTCGCAGCAGCGCGGAGAACGGTCGCTACTCAACTGCTCTCCCGTCCAATCTAGGGTCGGCTGCCAGTTGGGATCCGCAAGCCGCTTGCGAATACGGAGCCTTGATCGGTCGCGAGCTTCGTGCCCAGGGCTACAACATGACGCTCGGTGGCGGCACGAACATAACCCGGGAGCCGCGCAACGGCCGCACCTTCGAATACATGGGCGAAGATCCTATTCTGGCCGGGACCCTGGTCGGCAACCGCATCAAGTGCGAGCAGGCGCAGCACGTCATCGGCGACATCAAGCATTACGCCGTAAATGATCAGGAGAGCGGGCGCAACGAAGTCAACGCCATCATCGACAAGCGCGTGCTGCACGAGACCGATCTGCTGGCATTCGAAATTGGCATCAACATCGGCCATCCCGCGGCCGTGATGTGTTCGTACAATGCCGTCAACGGCGATTTCGCGTGCGAAAACAAGTACCTTCTTACGGAGGTACTCAAACAAGATTGGAAGTTCCCTGGCTTCGTGGTCTCCGACTGGGGCGGGACCCACAGCACCGTGAAGGCCTCCGCTGCGGGACTGGACAACGAAGAGCCCATGGCCGACTTCTTTGGACCAAAACTAAAGCAGGCCGTGGAATCGGGACAGGTGCCGATGGCCCAGATCGATGACCACGTTCGACGGATCTTGCGCTCGGAGTTCGCCAGCGGAATAGTCGACTATCCGACTAAGAAGAGCGTAGTGGACGTCGAGGGCGGATTGGACATCGCCCGCAAGCTGGAGGAGCAAAGCATCGTACTGCTCAAGAACGAACACAGCCTCTTGCCGCTTGCCCGCAGCAAAGTACGCAGCATCGCCATTATCGGACAAAACGCCGATACCGGCATGATCTCCGGAGGCGGTTCCGCGCAGGTCGATCCGCCGGGCCGTAGCGCGCCGGAATGGCTTGAGCACGTGTGGTTTGCGACTTCGCCCCTGAAGGCCGTGAAGGCCAAGGCTCCAGGTGTCAACGTGAAGTTCGACTCGGGTGCTGACCCTGCTTCGGCAGCAACTCTGGCGAAATCATCCGACGTTGCCATTGTCTTCGCACATCAATGGACCAGCGAAGGCATGGATCTTCCCAACTTGTCTCTGCCTGACAACCAGGACGCCCTGATTGCGGCCGTCGCTGCAGCAAATCCCAAGACCATCGTGGTGCTCGAGACCGGAACGGCTGTCACCATGCCGTGGATAGACAAGGTGAGCGGGGTCCTGGAAGTCTGGTACGCCGGGAGTAAGGGTGCTGACGCAGTGGCAAATGTGCTGTTCGGCGATGTCAATCCCAGCGCCAAGCTTCCCATGACCTTCCCCTTAAGCATCGATGATCTTCCGCACACCACTGTGACCCAGCCTCCCAAGCGCGACCGTGGCCCGGAGACGGGCGCAGTGCTGACCCAACCGACATTCGATGTCCATTACGATGAAGGATTGAACGTCGGCTACAAATGGTATGACGCTGAGAAGAAGCCGGTGCTGTTCCCGTTCGGCTTCGGTCTTTCGTACACCAGTTACGGATACTCGAACCTGAAAGTGACCCCCGGAGATGAGACGACCGTCACATTCACGCTGAAGAACCAGGGCAAGCTCGCTGGGGCAGAAATTGCGCAGGTCTACGCGGCGCTTCCAGCTGACGCCGGTGAGCCGCCCAAGCGCCTTGTGGGCTGGAGTAAGGTACAACTGGACCCGGGCCAGAGCAAGGACGTCACGGTCACGATCCCGGCGAAGTACCTGTCGATTTACGACGAAAGCTCGAGCGAGTGGAAGCTCATGCCCGGCAGTTACACTTTCATGGCGGGTGGCTCGTCGCAGGACCTCCCACTCTCCGAAAAAATTACTGTGAAGTAACAGCCGTCGATTACTCGCTTTCTTCAGGGGTCCAGCCCGTACTGGGCCCCTATTTTGCTTGTCACTGGTGTCCGGAGAAACTTTCGCAATGAAGGCGCAAGCGACGTAGATTGAGTGTGGTACGTCGGTTTTGGAGCAAAAACGATTTGAACCGCTGAACGGCGTTAAACGGGTGCTTGGCGG
>Ga0074046_10001596_pt1 | contig 20269 bp, 22 predicted proteins | sample BogForMeECP23OM3_FD_94441 | JGI IMG/M metagenome (GOLD analysis project Ga0074046, IMG submission 94441) | Bog forest soil microbial communities from Calvert Island, British Columbia, Canada - Bog Forest MetaG ECP23OM3 | ecosystem: Environmental > Terrestrial > Soil > Wetlands ... | reverse complement strand
CCCGCAAAAGAAGCCCGACTATACCATTCGCTGGAGCGGATTCGCCCGGCTCAAGAGGCCCCGGATAGCGCGCGGGGCGCGGGATCACCCTCCCGCCGTGTACGTTGGGCCCGCAGCGCATCCGTGGAGTAGACGGCGAGAGCGATCCAGATGCAGCCGAAGGCCACACCGTGCGCGGGAGTAAACGGCTCACCGTAAGCCAAGACCGCGAGTAGGAAGTGGCCACTCGGAGCGAGATATTGAAAAAGTCCGAGGGTCGAAAGGCGAAGTCGCTTGGCGGCGCTTGCAAACCAAAGGAGCGGAAGAGCCGTGACGACGCCGGCGAGAATGAGCAGCCACGCGGTCTTTGAATCTCGAATCGAGAAGGCACTTCTGCCCCGCGTTTCGAGCCAAGCGAGATAGCAGGCCGCGACCGGGCAGAGGAGAGCCGTCTCGATCGAGAGAGAAACAAGAGGCGCCATGGGCGCGACCTTGCGCAAAAGCCCGTACAAGCCGAAGGTGAGCGCGAGCACAAGCGAGATCCACGGTAGCCCGCCGGCGGACGCAGCCATCGGCACGACGCCTATGCCTGCGAGTGCAATCGAAGCGACCTGCCACGGGCGCAGCCGCTCGCGTAAGAAGACGACCGCGAGCGCCACGTTCACGAGCGGATTCAAGAAGTAGCCGAGACTCGACGCGAGGACCTCTCCGTGAGTCACAGCCCAGATGAAAAGGAACCAGTTCGTTCCGATCAGAAGCGAGGTGGCTACGAGCGTCACAAGGTTGCGACGAGAAGAAAGCGTCGCGCGTACATCTCCCCAGCCCCTCGAGGCGGTGAGCAAGAGCGCCGTGAAGACGACGGACCAGACTACGCGGTGCGCAAGAATTTCGAGCACGGGGACGCGAGTGAGCTGCTTCCAGTACACGGGAAGGAGGCCCCAGCTCCCGTAGGCGAAAAGAGCGTAGAGCACTCCCGCAGCGGCCGGCCTCGGGGAAGGAGCGCTCGCGTTCTTCTCGTGCACGGCGCGGACCATACGTGAGGTCACGCGATTTCGTCGTTGACCTCTTCGGTCTGAGGAGTAGAGTGGATTTCGTATCCGGCCGCGCGGTGCGAGGAGACCGAGGTCTCGCTCCCATCAGCGCAATGACAGCGTCGCGAGGGACGGATACGCGTTCGGGGTTGGTGGGAGTGGGCTCGTTCGAGCGCCTTGCCGCCAGGAGCTGAAAAGAGAAAAGCTCGGAGCGGTGAGGAGCGGACGCAGGCGCGGGGAGTCTTCCCGGACTCGGGAGCTTCCAGCAGTCCGCGGAGGTCGACGGGAGAACGCGAACTTCGCCGCAAGCCTGGCCTTTTGAGGCTGAGCCTTACCTCTGGTGAGCTTCGGCCTCTAGGACACCGGTGGGCAAAAGCGAAGGGCGCGCCTCCCCAATCGCGTCGGGCCGGCGAAGGTGTATGCCCGAAGAGAGACCTTCAAGTCCCTGATCGAGGCGTACCGCCGCGGCGCGACTTCGCGGCTAAACAAATGGGCCGCCCCGACGGAGGCCCGGGAAGCACCCGCCGCTTCGGCAATCGGCTTCGGCAATCGTAGTGGGCCTAGGCCTTTGCCTTCTGTCCGAAGAGGATCTTCTTGGCCTCGTTGTCGAGACCCGAAGGGGTGCGGAGTTCCCTTCCCAGTTCGAAACCCTTCTGCACGGCCGGGCGTGCTCTCATCGTCTCGAACCAACGTCGTAGGTGCGGAAAGTCTTCGAGGCGCTGGCCCTGCATGTCGTGGAGAACGATCCACGGCCAGCACGCCATGTCGGCGATCGAGTAGTCGCCGGCCACGAATGCGCGATCCGCAAGGCGCTTGTTCAGTACGCCGTACAGTCGGTTGGCTTCGTTGGTATAGCGATCCACCCCGTATTGGATTTTCTCAGGGGCGTACTGCCGAAAGTGATGTGCTTGGCCGAGCATGGGCCCGAGGCCACCCATCTGCCACATCAGCCACTGCAGAGCCTCAAAACGGCCGTGTAGCTCCTTGGGCAGAAATCGGCCGGTCTTCTCCGCCAGATAGATGAGAATTGCGCCGGATTCAAAGATCGAAAGAGCCGCACCGCCGCCCGCCGGATCGTGGTCGACGATCGCCGGCATGCGATTGTTAGGGCTGATCGCGAGGAACTCGGGGTTAAACTGCTCTCCGCGCCCGATGTTGACGGGTAACACTTTGTAGGGAAGCCCCATCTCCTCGAGCGCGATCGAGATCTTCCATCCGTTCGGAGTGGGCCAGTAGTAGAGATCGATCATGCGGGCTCCTTAGAAGGTACCCCTGGAAGCCAATGGCTCGCCTGGCTTGAGGCGACAGGCGTGAGGGCGGGGCGGCGCCTCGGAGCCTACGCCGGGAGTCCGGTAAGGCGCGCCGACAGCTCCCACAGCTGTGCCGCATTCCCGGGATTGCTGGCCTCGGGCGTCGGCGCTTGACGGCGCCGCTTCACAAAGTAGCCGCCACTCACGCCCTCGACGTCCGGCGACGAAGCGAGGTAGATCGATGTCTCTGCGCCCTGGGCCGGGGTCAAGAAGAAGGGTCGCAGAAGAAGCGTCAGCGCCTTCGCCCATGCGCCGTTATTCTGGCCGAGCCGGGTACCGACAGCGCCCGGGTGGAGCGCGTTCACCGTGACGCCGCTCCCGGCAATGCGCTTCGCCAGCTCCTGTGTGAAGAGGATATTGCAAAGCTTCGAGAGGCCGTATTGCCGCATGAAACCCCAGCCTTTCTCCCCCTGAAGATTTTCCCAGTCGAGCTTGGCGAAGCGGTGTGCATCCGAGGACACGTTCACGACACGGGCCGGTGCGCTCTCCTGCAGGCGGTTCAGCAGGAGGCGTGTCAGGAGGTAATAGGACAGATGATTCACGGCGAATACGGTCTCGATCCCATCCGCTGTGAGTCTGCGCCGGGTCTCGACCACACCGGCATTGTTCACGAGCACGTGGAGGCGCGGCCAACGCGCCACGAGCTCCTTGGCCAGCTGCCGGATGCTGGCCTGCGCGGAGAGATCCGCGAGCACCAGGTGGAGGTCGGCATTTCCCGTGCTCTCGCGGATGCTCGCGAGGGCCACCTCGCCTCGCTCCCGACTGCGGCAGACGGCGACGAGGGTGGCGCCTTGCGCGGCAAGTCCGCGCGCCGTTTCCAGCCCGATGCCCGAGCTCGCGCCCGTGACGATACACACCCGGCCGTTAAGGCTCCCCGCACTCACGGCACGAGGGTCTCCATCCGGTCGATGGCATGCACGGGCGCGGAGTCACCGCTCATCAGGTGGGCGATCGCCTTGTACACGAGCTGTTGCTGCTGAAGGCGCGTTTTGTTCTCGAAGGCCTTGGACACGACGCGCAGCTCGAAGTGTCCCGGGCTCGCGGAGGAGACGTCGATTTCAGCTCGTGGGAATGCCGCCTCGAGCGCTTTGCGGAGGACCCCGGTGGTGTCCACCGCTGCGTTTAGAATCTGAAGCGGCACGCTGTGGCTTCCCGCCTAGTAACGCGGGACCGTCGGGTCCACTTCGCGTGACCACGCATCGATTCCACCGGCGAGGTTGTAGACGTTGCGGAAGCCGAGGGAGCCAAAGTGTTCTGCGGCCTTCTGACTCCGGCCGCCGTGGTGGCAGTGGAAGACGAGCACCGCGTCTTTGTCCAAGGCCTCGATCTCCGCGACGACCTCGGGCGTCAGCAAGCGAGCCCGCTCAATCCTCGCTTGCGCCCGCTCCTCGGGAGTCCTCACGTCGAAGAGGTGGAGGGGCTCCGCGGCGTCGAGCTTGCGCTTGAGTTCGGCGGGGCTGAGCTGTCTCACCTGGAGCGGTGCGTTCGGGTTCTCAATCCGAAAGCCCGGACCATCCTCCGTGTCTACGACGTCGATCGTGAGTCCCTCTGCCCGCTCTGCACTCGGGCGATCGACCAGCACGCTGATGCCGTTCGCCTCCACGACCAGCTCGCCCGGCTGGCGCGGCCCCAGGTACAGCTGGTTCTTGAACTGTGCGTCGACGGTCAGGTGGAGCTCCTTGCCCTTCGCGCCAGCGCCCGTCTGGCGCAGCGCCTGGGCGGCGGTGTCGCTGATTCGAATCGAGGGCGGCTTCACCGCTTTCACGGGAACGCCGAGCTTCTCTTGCAGCTCGCCGCTCTCATACAGCTCCGTCACAATGTCGCAGCCTCCGATGAACTCGCCCCCGACGTAGAGCTGGGGGATCGTCGGCCACGAAGAATAGGTCTTGATGCCGTCGCGGATTTCGGGATCGGAGAGCACGTCGAAGGTCTCGTAGTCGGACAGCATGCTGTCGAGGATGCCGATCACCCGCGCAGAGAAGCCACACTGGGGCGCACGGCGGTTCCCCTTCATGAACAGCACGACGCGGTTCTTCTCGATCATGGAAGAGATGCGCTCTCGGGTATGCTCAGACAGGCTCATCCGGACTCCTCCGCGGCTGCGGCACACGGGCTTGGGGCCCCAGGATAACGGAGAGCGCGGAGCCTGTCAGAGCATCGGCGGACAGGGCCTGCGACCGCCGCGCACACACGGCCACAGAACAAGGAGAGGGCGATGAAAGCGATCCACGTCACGGGGACCGGCGGACCGGAGGTGCTGAAGCTCGTAGAGGTGCCCGAGCCGGTGCCGATCGCCGGGACCCTGCGCATCCACAATCGCGCGGTCGCCATCAACTTCCACGACATCCAGACCCGCCGCCACGGCGAAGCCGGGCTCACGCCGCCCTTTGTCCCCGGCACCGATTTCGCGGGGATCGTGGATGCCGTCGCTGCAGGAGTTCCGCAGTTCCGTCCCGGTGACCGGGTACTCGGCATCCATCTCCACGGTGCCTACGCAGAGAAGAGTATCGCGCTCGCAGCGCTCGCCGTGAAGATTCCCGAGGCCGTCTCGTTCGAGCAGGCTGCCGCTTGCCCCGTGGCCGGGCTTACCGCCTATTTTCTGGTCCACGATCTCCGCGTCGGACGGGGAACCACGGCGCTCGTGCATGCTGCGGCCGGAAGCGTGGGCTGCTTCCTGGGGGGCCTTCTCCGCGAGCAGGGCGCCACGGCGATCGGCTTGGTATCGAGCCCGAAAAAGGCGCAAGCGGCCCATGCCGCAGGCTACCCGCACGCCATCGACTACCGGCGTGAGGACGTCCTGGCACGGATCCGGGAAATCACTGGCGGTCGCGGGGTCGACGTGGTCTACGATTCCGTGGCCGGCCCGCACTTCGGGCGTAGTTTCGAGGCCTGCGCACCGGAAGGGACGGTGATCCTCTTCGGAACCGCAGGAGGGGAGCCGCCTCTCGATTCGCTCGCGACGGGGTTCCTCGGGTCGCGGCGCAATCTCGGGCTCCGCACCTACTTCCTCGGCACGACGCTCCAGCACCGCATGGCCGAGATTCCGGGCGCCTTCTCCGCCCTCTTCGAGGGCCTTGCGACGGGCGCGCTCCAGGTGCCGATCGAGACGCTGCCTCTTGCCGAGGCGGCCGTTGCCCAAGCGCGCATCGAGCGGCAGGAGACGGTCGGCAAGCTCGTGCTCGTCCCGTGACCTCCGCTCCCCGGGCGAGCACACAAGCCACGACCGAGGAGGCGCCGTTCTTAGAAGGACCGCGCTCCCGTAGCTTCGAGCTTGGGCGTGCCCTGCGCATCTTCGCCGAGTTGATCCGGGGATTCCGCGCGCTTCACTTTGTGGGTCCCTGCGTCACTGTCTTTGGCTCCGCGCGCTTTGGCGAGGGGCACCCTGTGTACGCCCTCGGCCGCGACGTGGGCCGGGAGCTGGCGCGCGTCGGCTTCACGGTGATGACAGGCGGCGGCCCCGGGGTGATGGAAGCGGCGTCTCGTGGCGCAAAGGATGTGGGCGGCCGCGCCGTGGGTTGCAATATCGAGCTGCCGCACGAGCAGGTCACCAACCCCTGGCTCGATCGCCACGTCACCTTCCGGTACTTCTTCGTGCGCAAGCTGATGCTTGTGAAGTACGCCTACGCATTCATTGTGCTGCCCGGAGGCTTCGGCACGCTCGATGAGCTGTTTGAAATCGCGACGCTCGTTCAAACCGGGAAGGTGAAGGACTTCCCCATCGTGCTCTTGGGATCGGAGTACTGGGCTCCTCTCGTAGAGCAGTTGCGGTCGATGGTACGTGCGGGCTCCCTCACCGGTCAGGAGCTCTCCCACCTGACGCTCGTGGACTCTCCGGAACAAGCGGCGAGCCTGGCCCGGGAGGCCGGGCTTCGCCGCTTCGGGCTTCGCTACGTGCCGAGACCTCGCCGCATCTTCGGCGAGCGGGGGCTCGACCATCGCGTCTTGGGCTAAAGGCTCAGTTCTGCTGCTCGGCGGAGTGGGTTTGAGCGACCGCGCGATCGTGGTCGAGCACCACGTAGTCTGTGAGGATGTTCAGCGCTTCCTTGAGCTGAGGAGTGGGCTCGTGGGCTGCATCCTTGCCCGTGAGGTCCAGGTCCTTGTCCTTATCCTTGTCCTTTTCCTTCAGGATGTCGGCGAGGTGGACCGTGCCCTGGTTCTTCTTGGCCTCGGCGAGCTGCTTCTCGACCTCGACAAAGTCCTTGGCCGCCGCCACTCGCGCGTGTGACTTCTCCGCCAGCGTGCTCACCACGTCGGGTGTCACGGGGAGCCAGGGTGCGTCCTTCAGAACCTTGGGATCGAGGAAAGGTGAGATGCTCTGGCCCGGGAGCGCGTAGGGTTGGCTGCCCTCGCCAAACTCCGGCGAGTTCGTGATCGAGGGGATCGATACATCAGAGGGGACTCCTTCTTGCTGCGTCGACTCCCCCGCCGGCCGGAAGAAGAGAGCGGTCGTGATCTTGAGAGCGCCGAGTCCCGTACGCAGGGGAACCACGCTTTGCACGGTTCCCTTTCCGAAGGTTTGGTCGTCCCCCACGATCACCGCTCGCTGATAATCCTTGAGTGCGCCGGCGAGAATTTCCGAGGCCGATGCCGTGATGCGCGAGGTCAACACCACGACCGGACCCGAGTAGAGGATCCCGTCGTCCGGATCCTCGAGCACCTTCGGCTCCTTTTTCCCCTGCTGCACGGCCACGATGCCGCCGTCCTTGATGAAAAAACCCGAGATGCTGACGGCGGACTCGAGTAGTCCGCCGCCGTTGCGGGACAGATCGAGCAGCAGGCCGTCGGCCTTCTCCGCGGAGACCTGCTTTAGGAGCTTCTCCACGTCACGCTCGGACTGCCGCTTGCTGCTGTCACGATCCCCGTAGAAGGAGGGAAGCTCGAGAATCGCGAGCTTGAGCTTGCGGCCGTCCACCTCTCTCGTCTCAAAGCGCAACTTGGCGGCTTGCTGTTCGAGGTCGATCTTGTCTCGCACGATGGTGACGTTGAAGCGCTCGGTCCCCTCCCCCGATTGGCGCAAGATGGTGAGCTGTACGGGTGTGCCCTTCTTGCCCCGGATCAGACGCACGACGTCGCGCAGCTTCATGTCGATGATATTGACGGGATCCTGGCCCTCCTGACCCACCGCAATGATCTTGTCCTTGGGCTTTACGCCCTTGTGCCGGTCGGCTGCGCCGCCGGGGATCACTTCCTCGACCACCGAATACCCGTCGCGCGAGGAGAGCGCGAGCCCGATGCCCTCAAGCTGGAGGCCCATCGAGATCTGGAAGTCCTCGGCGTCGTCGGGTGAGAAGTAGTTGGAGTGCGGATCGAGCGCCGTGGCGAAGGCGTCGAGGAACGTCGCATTGAGCTCATCCGCCTTCTGCTCGGCGAGCTGCTTCGAAAGCAGGCTGTAGCGGTGGACGAGCTGGTCCTTGGCCTCGTCAAGGGAGAGGCCGGTGGAGAGGTAGTTCGAGATCTGGAAGTCGATCAGCGCGTGGTACAGGGCGTCGCGATCCTCCGGAGTCTTCGGGAAGCCCCGTTTTGCGGGATCGATCACGAGCTCGACGTTGGGATTGATGGCGTAGTCGGGTTTGCCGACCACGGAGCGTACGAAAACCTCCATGTCACGCGCACGCTTTACGAGGTCGTCGTGCACTTCACTTAGGCTGTGGCAATCCCCCTGGAGGATCTGGTCGAGATCGTTACGCAGCTGGCTCGAAAGCCGATCTGCATCCTTCTGGAGCAGGAGTGTGCGAGAGGCGTCGAGCCGCTGCAGGTAGGATTCCACCACCCGGCCCTTCAGCGTGTCGTCGAGGTTGTGATACTGCACATGGTGCTGCAGATAGGTCGACATGAGGGGCGGGAGGGCATCGCAGGTGAGCGCAGAGTCCGCGCGCGCCGGGGCGGCCCCGAGCGGCAAGAGCACAAGGAAGAAGGCTAGCGGGACCGCGGGAAAGCGGCGCCAGGTCGGGGGGCTAGGCGGTATCGGCATGTCCACAGCATATCGGGCGGCCGGCTCGGAGTCTAAACACGCCTTCATTTGGGCATGAAGAGCACCGCTCATCCGAGGCGTGGCTTCACCAGCCGTCGGACAGCTGTCAAGAGCACGAGGAAGATGGCGGAGAGCGCAAGGAGGGGGACGGCCACCTCCGCCAACCCGGCGCCGCGCTCGATAATTCGCCGCAGGGCGATCTGGTACCAGCGCAAAGGCAAGAGCCCGCCGATCTGCCGCACCCCGTCCGGCATGAGCTGGTAGGGGAACATCGTCCCTGAGAGAACAAAGGAGGGCAGGATGAAGAACACCGTGATGAAGACGGCCTGAGCGGTTGTGCGGGCCACGGCGGACACGAAGACCCCGATGGCGAGGGAGGCCAGGACGAAGGGCAAGGTCACGACGTAGAGGGCCAGCCAGCTGCCCCTTGGCCAGATCCCGAACACGATTCCCGGGAGCAACGTCGCGATGGTGAGCACCAGGTAGGCCATGCCCGCGTAGGGCAAGAGTTTTCCCAGCACGATCTCGAGGGGCGAGGTGGGCAGGGCGAGCATCTGCTCATAGGTGCCGTTCTCGCGTTCCCCCACGAGACCAAGGCTCGAGGCGGAGAGGCACAGGTTTGTGAGGAGCATGCCCGCCAGCGCCGCCAGGAAGAACTCCCGGTCGCGCAGGGTCGGATTAAACTCGAAGTGTTGACGGATTTCGAGGGGAGCGCCGGCCGGGGCCGCTTCGAGTTCAGGGGCCGCCACCCGCGCGAGTCGGGTGGCACCGTGGCCGTCCGCCGGATCGAAGCTCGAGGCGACCTGCCCGATGTAGCCGGAAATGCGCGCGGAGGTGAGAGGTTCCGAACCGTCCAGCAGAACTTGAACCTCAGGCCGACCGCGCAGCGCCTTGCGGGCGAAGTCCTCGGGCACGACGACGAACGCGATGGCCTCCCCCCGTTCGAGCTGGGCCCGACCCTCCTCGTAGCTCGAGACCCTACGCGCACTTTCGAAATAGCCGGTCACGAACACATCCTCGAGGAAGCGGCGCGAAACCGCAGTCTGGCTTCGGTCGAGCACGACCCACGGGACGTTTTTGGGCTCGTTGGTGAGGGCGAATCCGAAGAGCAAGAGCATCATGATGGGCTGCGCAACCACCATGCCGAGGAAGGCTTTGTCGTTGCGGATCACGACCGCTTCCTTGTACGCGACGGCCAGGAGGTTCGAGAGGAAGCCTTGGATGCGCCCGGTCATGCCCGCCCCTCGATGCTGCGCAGCGCCACGGCGACGAGAACCAGCGTGAAAAAGGTCAGCAGGGCGAGTTCCGGAAGGAGGGAGAGAAAGCCCTCTCCGCGCAGGTAGATGGCGCGGCTCACGCGGATGTAGTGGGTGGCCGGAAAGATCTCCGCCAGCCAGCGAACCGGCGCAGGCATGTTCCGGATCGGGAAGGCGAACCCGGAGAGCTGGACCAGGGGGACGCTGAAGAGAACCGTCTTCTGCACCGCTTCTGCGGCCGTGGCGGAGGTGGCCGAGATGAGCAGTCCCAGGGAGAGCGAAGTCAGCACGTAGAACGACGAGACGATGATGAAGAAGACGACGCTTCCCTCGGGCCAAACTCCGAGCAAAAAACCTGCTGCGAGCACCATGAGCACCACGTCGGCGGCAAATACCGCGCCCAAAGGCAGAATCTTGCCGAGGAGGATTTCGAGGGACGTTGCGGGCGTGACCTGCAGCTGCTCGAAGGTTCCGGAGAGGCGTTCGCTCACGATCGACACCGCAGTGATGAGCGCCGTGAGGAACGAAAGGACGAATCCAAAAGTCCCGGACACCATGAAACGGGAGCCGTCGAGCTTGGGGTTGAACAAAGCGCGCGACACCACGGAAACGCCGGCCGAGGCGGGAGTGCCCACCTCGGGTGGGGACAGTCGGGGAGGCGCCACCGGGCCCCCCATCGTTTGGGCGCGTGCTCCGCTCGAGAGCGCGGCGACCGTCGAGAGCGCGAGGCTGCGCAAGAAGGCCTCGGAGTTGCCGGCAAGCACGGTCTCCCCGCCGTCGTAAAGCACCTGAAGCTCGGCCGGGGCGCCACCCGCCGACGCCTCGCGGAGCCGGCGCTCGAAGTCCGGCGGGATCACGATGGCCGCACTGATCTCGCCCGCCATGATCGCGTGATCGAGGCTTCCAGGCGTCGCGAAGGATCGCGGCGCGAAGGTGCCGTTGGCCGCGAGCTCAGCGACGAGGCGCCGGCTCGCGGCCGTGCCGCTCGCGTCATGGACGCCAAGCGGGAGCTTCTCGACTTCGGTGGAGAGCACGAAGCCGAACACCAGGAGGGCCGCGAGGGGGACCGCGACCAAGATGGTCATCGTGAAGGGGTTGCGCCACGTGGCGCGCGCCTCCCGCACAAGAAGCGTCCACAGCCGTCGCAGGTTCATGGCTGCGCTTGCCTCGCGTCGCCCGACTCCGCGATCATGCGACGAAAGACGTCCGTCATGGACGGGGTGTCGATCCGCACCTGCGCGCCGGGTCGAAGGGCGAGCAGGGGGTCGAGCTCGGCGAAGAACGCGTCATCCACCGCGGCAGTCGTGAACTCCTGTGGCGGTTCTCCGCTGATGTGCACCCGGTAGCCCTCGGAGTAGCGGCGACGAAGCTCCTCGGGCGCCGCGTTCGCAATCAGCTTGCCCTGATCGATGAACGAGGCCCGGTCGCAATAGTCGACTTCCTCCAGGAAGTGCGTGGTGACGAAGACCGTCCTTCCTGCGTCTGCCTCTTCTCGGATCAGCTCCCAGAAGAGACTTCGGCTGTGGACGTCGACACCGGCGGTGGGCTCGTCGAGGAAGAGGACCCGGGGCCGATGCAGCGTCGCAACGGCGAGGCCAGCCCGCTGTCGGATGCCTGCGGGCAGGTTCTCCGGCCGTTCCGCCTCGGCGTCGGAGAGCCCGAAGCGCTCGCGCAGCGCGCCCCAGCGCGCTTCCAGCTCGCGTCCGACCAGTCCATGGAGCCCGGCGTAGAACTCGACGTTCTCGTGCAGAGAGAGCCCCTGGTAGAGGCTCACCTTCTGGCCCATGTAGCCGATGCGGTCACGCACGCGCCGCGGATGGCGAATCACGTCAATACCGTCGACCTCGATCGAACCCTCCGTCGGGCGCAGGAGCCCAATCAGCATCCGGATCGTCGTGCTCTTGCCGGAGCCGTTCGCGCCCAAGAACGCAAAGATCGAGCCCGGGGTCACGTCGATCGCAAGCCGGTCCACGGCAGTGAACGCGCCGAAGCGCTTGCTCAGGTTGCGTACGGAGATGATGGGCGCGCTCACCTCGGCCCTCCCTGCGTCCGCAAGTTCACGCCGACCGCTCGCTCTTGCTTCACGGCGCACCTGTCCTTTGGCTTGGCTTTCGGGAGAGAAAGAGCAGCGCCGATTCCATGTCGACGGGCGCCGGCTCGATCAGGCGAATCCGCGGCGCAAGCCCCGCAAAATCCGCGCGCAGGCGGGCTTCTCCGGGGGCACGCTCCGCCGCGATCTCGATGCGTGCGAAGGGCCCGCGTACCCGCGCAGAGACGACGTACGGCAGCGAGCCTGCCGCCTTGGCGATCGCCCGAGGGTCGTTGCCCCAGGCCCGCAGGAGTTGCACGGGCACCTGCGCACGCAGCTCCGCCGGCGTGCCCTGCGCGATCACGCGCCCCTCATCGAGGTACACCAACCGGTCGCAAGCCTCGGTCTCCTCGAGGTAGCTCGTGCTGATCAGAATGAGCGCCTCGCCGCGGCGCTCCTCCAGGATCCGCCAGATTTCGTCGCGGGCCATCACGTCCACACCGGCTGTCGGCTCGTCGAGAACGAGGAGCGCGGGCTTGGGCAGGAGTGCGTTCGCGATCGAGAGCTTCTGCTTCATGCCGCCGGAGAGCGCGCCCGCGGGCCGGTCCACGAACGGCAAGAGGCCCGTGCGCGTAAGAAGCGGCTGAACGCGGCGCTCGAACTCCTCGTCGCCTAGGCGATGGAGCCGCGCGGTGAAGCGCAGATTTTCGGACACCGACAGGTCGCGATGCAGGCTGAAGGACTGAGGCACATAACCGATCTGCGCTTTTAGGGCACGCACGTCGCCGCGGAGCTCGAAGCCGAGCACGCTGGCCTCGTCCGCGCCAATCTCGAGCAGTCCTGCGATGGCCCGCAGGAGGGTCGTCTTGCCCGCGCCGTCGGGCCCGACAATGCCGACGATCTGGGGACCCTCGAGCGTGAGATCAATCCCGTCGAGCGCTCTTCGTTTGCCGAAGCGCTTGCGCAGGCCGCGCAGGCGGAGCGACGGCCGCACACCCGTCATCTGCCCTCTTGCTTGAGCGCCACGTCCTTCTTTGGGACCGAGGCCGCGAGGTAGACGTTCCCCTCCGTTCCGGGCTGCAGGCGCGCCGCGTCCTTCAGGATCCGGATTTTCACGCGATAGACCTGGCCAATGCGATCGCTGCGCGTCTCAATCTTTTCCGGCGTGAAGTTCGCTTTGTCCGCCACGAAGCTCACCTCGCCAGGCGTCCGGCTGCCGGGTTCACTGTCAAGCTCGATTTCCACGGCCTGCCCAACGCGCAGTTGTGACACGTCGGCGACCGGCACGTAGATCTGGACGTACTTGTCCTCCGGATCGAGTACCGACGCCACCGGTGTGCCGGGCTGGGCCAGCTCGCCGGGCCAGATCAGCTGCGTCTGGAGCACGGTGCCGACCTTCGGGGAGCGGATCTGATAGCGGACCGCCACGACGCGCAGCTCCTCGAGCTGGGCCGTGGCCAGCTCACGCCGCTGGCGCAGCACTTCGAGCTCTCGCTGGGCGACCGAGATCTGACGCTCTTCCGCCTCGGCGCGGGCCAGCATGTCCCGCGCCCGGTCGACCGCGCTGTGCGTCTCGACGTGGCGCGAGCGCGCCTCGTCGAGGGACTCCTGGCTCGCCACGTTGCTCTTGAGCAGCGTCTGTTTTCGCTCAAGGGTGAGCCGCGCGAGCTCGGCGGAGGCGGTGGCTTGGCGCAGCTCGGCCTGGCGAGCCAAGAGGTCTTGCTTCCAGGTCTGCTCGACCATCGCGAGCTGCTCCTCCTGGCGCGCGATGTCCGCGTCCGCGGTCACGATCTCCTGCTGCTTGGTGTGGATCCGCGCCTGGATCTCTGCGTCATCGAGTTGCGCGACCACCGCGTCGGGCGGAACCACGTCTCCCTCGGCGAAGTGAACCTCGAGGACGCGGGCTGCCACTTCGCTGCGCAGCACGCGCTCCTCGCCTTCGACAAAGCCCGTGAAGTGCACTCTGCCGTGGTCGCTGCGCAGATAGACGAGAAGCCCCACCAGGGCGGCGGCAGCAATCACCGCGAAGAGGATGAGGCGGCGCCGCATCACTTCAGCGCCGGGCGCCGGCGCGTCGAGGGGAGCGGCCGCCCCGCGCGCGCTGCGCCGGCCGTGAGAGTTCGTTCAGGGCGCCAAGCGAGAATGCGGCGATGTGGTCGGCGGTCGTGCGCACGAAATCGCGCGGCAGCTCGCCTACCCCCATGAGCAAGGGAACGATCGGGAACATCATCCGGTAGAAGAAGACCTGACCAACGATGCTGAAGCAGCAGCGCTCGAGCTCATGCTTCGAAAGACCGGGTGCGAGGCGCGCGACCAGTCGCTGCATCTGCTCTTTGTGCGGGCGTATGAACTGTTCGACGATCACCGGCAGGGCGCCGCTCGGATCGCACATTTCTCGCTGCATCAGCTGGCCGTGGATGCTCGGCGGCGGACCGACCAGGTGCTCGAGCATGGTCTCGATCCGTACCTTCAGCATCGCCACGAGCTCCGCACGAGAGGCCGCATCGATCTCGGCGGGGGCGGGGGAGGCGTGGCGCGCCGCGAGCTGCGCGGCAATCTGCTCGAACTGCTGTCGCGTGACCTCGAGATAGAGCTCCTGCTTCGAGCCGAAATGGTAGTGGCCCGCGGCGATGTTCACGCGGGCGCGCTGCGCGATCTCCCGAACCGTCGTGCCGAAGAACCCGCGCTCCGCGAAAAGCGCCGCCGCCGCGGCGAGGAGCCGCTCTTGGGTTTCACGCTGGGCGTCGGACTTCCGGAGGGGCAGGCTCACAAACGGTTATTTTAAACAACCGATTGAATCCAGCAAGTGTCCCGGGCTCAGCGCCCCCGAAACGGACGGTGGCCGTAACGATCGAGCGAGACCACGTCCCCCACGGGCTTGCGTGTGGTTGGACCGTAGCGGCCGACAGGCCAGCCCATGGGCACCACCGCACAGGGTGTCACACTCCAGGGTAGGCCGAGGATGCGACGCACCGAGAGTGTGCTCCAAAGCGGAAGCGTGATCAGGGCCGCGCCTAGGCCGGCGGCCCGGGCGGCGAGCAGCAGGTTCTGGACGGAAGGGTAGATGGACCCGTAGTAGCTGGTCGCGAAAAGGGGCGGAAAGGGAAGACGCGGGCCGCGTAGGCAGGCCACCACGACGACCGGAATTTGCTCGAAGTGGTCGGCTTGCCACTGCACGGCGTCGAGCAGGCGGAGCATCTTTGGGTCCCCGCGCGAGAGCCAACGCCCGATCCTGCCGTAAAGGCCCCATGCCTGGCGGTTGCGGCGCGCCAGCCGGCCCTTCACCACCGGGTCCCGTACCACCACGAACTCCCAGTTCTGGGCGTTCGAGCCGGTCGGTGCCTTGAGCGCAAGCTCGAGGAGCCGAAGAAGGAGTGCGTCCTCCACCGGGTCGGGTTTCAAGCGCCGGATCGCGCGCTGCGTTTCCATGGCCTCCTCGAGCGGCATGCGCAGGTCGATCTTCTCGTCCATCAAGTGTTCCTCCTCGGCAGGGCCTTCTTGAGGAGCCTAGCCGCGGCCCTCTTAGCGGCTAGTGTAAAGCGCTCGACGAGGCGCGCTCTGCGGTGGAGAGGATGCCGCGGGGAGCCAACCCCTCTTTTGCCTCGTCACGTGCGTGGCATGGCGCCGCTACCTGACGGCGGCCGCGGCGGCAGGTGCCACGGGAAAGGAGTCCATGTGCTGTCCTTCACGATGAAACGTCTCGATGGGAGCCCGCAATCCCTTTCCGACTACCAGGGGAAAGTCGTGATGCTCGTCAACACGGCCAGCAAGTGCGGGCTCACACCGCAGTACGACGGCCTGGAAGCCCTCTACGGCAAGTACAAGGACAGGGGCTTCGTCGTGCTTGGTTTCCCCGCCAACAATTTCGCCGGGCAGGAGCCCGGCACGGACGGACAGATCGCTGAGTTTTGCCGCACCACCTATGACATCAAGTTCCACATGTTCTCCAAGATCAGCGTGAAGGGCGACGACATGCATCCCCTCTACAAGATGCTGACGACGCTGCCGGCGCCGCTCGGAGGCGAGGTCAAATGGAACTTCCAGAAGTACCTGCTCGATCGTCGGGGTGTGGTCGTGGCAAAGTTTGATCCTCCGACGAAGCCCGACGATCCGGCCCTCGTCGCGAAGATCGAGACCCTGCTCGCCGAAGGATCCTAAGCGGAACGCGCGGCGCGAGGTTCTCCGCCGGGTAAGGCCTAGCCTGCGCCGCAGACTATCGAATCGCGTCCACGACCTTGGTTCCGGCTGGGGGGTCGAGGTCGATTGCGGCCGTCTCCATCAGAGTCGCGAGCATTCGGTAGTAGCCGATCGCGAGGATGAGCTCCACGATCTCCTGGGGGGAGAAACGCTGCGCGATTTCGCCGAAGGTCGCGTCCTTGGCCCGCACGCCCTCAACGAGCTCGCCCGCGAGGCGGAGCGCCGCCTGCTCGGTCGCGTCAAAGCACGGCGCGTCGATCCCCCCGCCCTCGATCGCAGCGAGCTGGGCATCCGTCGCGCCGACGTGCTTCGCGATCGGCACGTGCTGGACCCATTCGTAGCGGGCGCCGGAGAGTGCTGCCACGCGCAAGATCGCGAGCTCACGAAGCTTCGGACTGAGCTTTTGTCGGGCGAGGATCGCGGTTCCGAGGCGGAGCAGGGGGCGGAAGCAGGTTTCGGCTTGCGCCATCAGCTTGAACACATTGAGATGGACCGGCAGCTGGGCGAAGACCTCCCGCACCGGCTCGGAGGCCGTCGTGGGATCGATGTAAGGCAGGCGCGCCATGCTTTCTCCTCGTGCGGGCTCGGTGCTGCCGCGTGCTTAGGCCATGAACAGGCCGCCGTTTACGTCCAACGACACCCCGTTGATGTACGACGCATCGTCCGAGGCGAGGAAGGCGATCGCGGATGCTTGCTCGTCGGGCGTTGAGATGCGCTTGATCGGCATGAAGTACTCGTAGGCGGCAATCCGCCGCCTACGAACCTCGGCCTCCTCGGGCGTGCCCCGGCGCCCTCCCCCTCGTAGCATTGGTGTGTCGACGCCCCCCGGGCAGATCGCGTTCACGCGCACACCGCGCGGGCCGTAGTCAAACGCCAGATGACGCGTCATCCCGAGGATCGCAGCCTTGCTTGTGGTGTAGGCCAGTCCTCCATTCGCACTCTTCGAGCGGCCCGCGAGGGACGACACATTCACGATCGCCCCAGCGGCGCGGGCGGCCATGCCGGGCAGGAGCGCACGGCAGAGGTAAAAGGCGCCGCTCACGTTGACCGCCAGCACAAACTGCCAGCGCTCGTCGTCGATCGCCTCGATGCCCGCTAGGCCCGTCGCATCGCCCACTCCGGCCACGTTGGCAAGCACGGAAACCGGACCGAGGGCGCGCTCGACCGCCGCACAACTCGCGGCGACGACGTGGCTGCGCGCGATGTCGCATTCGAACGCCTGTGCTCGCCCGCCGTGGGCGCGGATCGTTTCGGCGGTCCGCTCGGCACCCCCCGCGTCGCGGTCTAGACAAGCGACCACAGCGCCTTCGCGGGCGAGCCTTTGTGCGGTTGCGAGTCCGATGCCACTCGCCGCACCTGTCACCAGGGCGGTGCGACCGACAAAACGGGCAGCCGAGGGGAGGACGGACGCCGCCATGCTCTCCCATCATGCGTGAACCCGCTGGATCTTGCGATCGTTCTTTGGAGCGCCCGAGGCGCCGCGTTCTGAGCTATGCGTAACGACGCGATGCGACAGGAGAGCCCTCGCGATCTGGCACAGGCCCCGCTCGAGCTGCGCGACGTCTGGCTCGCCTTTGGGCCGCGGGCCGTCTGCCGGGGTCTCTCCTGCTCCTTTCCCCGCGGAGCGATTACCGTCCTTATGGGAGGCAGCGGAGCGGGCAAGAGCACCCTTTTCCGGCTGATTGGGGGACTCCTCCGCCCCGACCGCGGCAGCATCCGAGTGGCCGGCGAAGAGATCACAGGTCTCTCGGAGAGCGGACTTGGGCGGGTCCGGCGCCGCATCGGGATGATGTTTCAGGGGGGAGCGCTGCTTGATTCGATGACCCTGTTCGAAAATGTCGCTCTGCCTCTGCGGGAGCGGACAAAGCTCTCGGAGCGGGAAGTCACGGTCAAGGTGATGGAGAGTCTCGAAGCCGTTGGGCTCGCGGACGCGGAGGGATTGCTGCCAAGCCAACTTTCGGGCGGCATGGTGAAGCGCGCAGCCCTGGCTCGGGCAATCGTCATGAGCCCAGAGATCGTTCTTGCGGACGAACCCTTCTCGGGGCTCGACCCCGTGACATTGCGGCGCATCGAGGCGCTCTTGGTCGAGACGAACCGCGGCTTGGGCCACACACTCGTGGTGGCCTCGCATCACATCGCGTCCGCCAAGCGGATGGCCCGCCAGATTGTCTTCTTGCGCGACGGAGTCGCGATTTCAGGGACCCCGGAAGAGCTCGAGAGGAGCCCGGACCCCGGGATCTCGGAGTTCTTCCACGCGGATGCAGATCAACCAGAGCCCGTGGCAGCCCAGACGGAGGCGAGATGAGGCTTGCTCCGGTTCAGGCCCTCGGCTTTCGCTCCATCCGCTATGTAGCCACCGCGGGGCGTATGGCGGTCTTCCTTGGCCAGATCCTGCGGGCTGTGGCGACGCCGCCAACGCGCCTTCGGCGCCTCGTGGGCGAGATCTACGACTCCGGGGTCCTCTCACTCTTGATTGTGTGCGGCTCGGGTGTCGCGGTGGGAGCGGTCCTCGGGCTTCAGGGCTACAACACCCTGGTACGCTTCGGAGCCGAGAATTCCCTCGGATCCGCGGTCGGTTTGGCGTTGGTCCGCGAGCTTGGGCCCGTTCTGACCGGACTGCTCGTGACCGGAAGGGGTGGATCGGCCATGGCTGCGGAGATCGCGAGCATGGTCGCCACCGAGCAGCTGGACGGCCTGCGCATGCTCTCGATTGATCCCGTGCATTTGGTCGTGGCACCGAAGGCCCTGGCGATGCTCTTCGTCATGCCCCTGCTCGCGGCGCTCTTCACTACCTTTGGGATCTTCGGCGGCTACGTGGTGGGCGTCCATCTGCTCGGCGTGGACGGCGGGACCTACCTAAACGGGCTGGAATCGTCCGTGGACTTCCCGAACGATGTGGCGGGAAGCCTTGTCAAGTCGGTTGTCTTCGGGGCGCTCGTCGGCCTGATCGCAACCTATCGCGGCTATACAAGCGAACCGAGTTCTGCGGGGGTCAGTGCCGCCACGACGTCCACGGTGGTGATTGCCTCCGTATCGATCTTGGTGGTCGACTACGTGATTACAGCCCTCTGGGGAGTGTAAGCTACCGAGTGAGCGGGCAAGGAAGGGGGCCAGGGGATGCGACCGTCACCGCTCAGGGATCTCGTGGTTGGGTTGTTCGTGCTGATCGGGTTCGGGGCCATCGCGTATCTCTCGATCCAGGTGGGCGGACTCGGCTATCGCGGGCCCGGCGGCCTCGTGCTCTACGCAGACTTCGACCAGATCGGAGGCCTGAAGGCACGTGCGCCCGTCATGATCGCGGGGGTCAAGGTGGGCCAAGTGGGTGCCATCACGCTCGACGAATCCATGCGTGCCCACGTCAAGCTCGAAATCGATCGCAAGCTCAGGCTGCCGCGGGACACATCGGCCGCCATCCAGACAGCGGGCCTGCTCGGGGACCAGTTCATCGCCCTCGAGCCCGGGGCGGACGAGAACTTCCTAGAGTCGGGAGAAGTCATCGCCTTTACCACGAACGCGCTTTCGATCGAAAGCTTGATCAGCAAATTCGTAGCGAGCTCCGACAGCGGAGACGGGGAGAAGAAGAAGAAGTGAAGGGCCTAGCCAGCCACGGGCTCCGTCTTGCCGCGCTTGCCACTCTTCTCGGATTGGGCTTGGGCGGGTGCGCGGCCTCACAGGGCCCGCACGCCGACCCCGCCGCAATCGCGGAGCAACAAAGGATCGACCCGTGGGAGGGCGGCAACCGCAAGGTCTTCGCGTTTAATGAGACCCTGGACATCCATGCCATCGAGCCGGTGGCTCGGGGGTGGACCAAGGTCATGCCCAACCAGGTGCAGGAGTCGCTGACCAACTTCTATTCGAACCTGCGCTACCCCGTCGTCTTCTTCAATGACCTGTTCCAGGCGAAGCCCGCGGACGCTGCCATCGAGACCGGACGCTTTCTCGTGAACACGACACTCGGGTTCGGGGGCTTCTTCGATCCGGCGACAACCTGGGGGCTCGCCCGCCACGAGCAGGACTTCGGCCTCACCCTCGGCCATTGGGGGGTGGACTCGGGTCGCTACCTCGTGGTCCCGCTGCTCGGACCCTCGACGGTTCGGGACCTAAGCGGAGAGATCGTGGACGTACCCCTCGGCGTGGTCTCGCTCGTCGCGGCCTGGTACATCACGCTGCCAGCCAGGGTCGTACAAGTGATCAATACCCGTGCCGCCTACCTCGATATCGTGGACGAGAACCGGCGGGCGGCCTTCGACTACTACTCCTTCATGCGCGATGCGTTTCTGCACCATCGAGAAAGCGAGCTCACGGCAGGAGGTCGTGCGGCGCGATCCGGAAACGACGAGCAGCTCTACTACCCGGACACGGAGAAGGATTCCCCCTAGGAGACTGACCCAAGACTAGCCTTCTCATCCCATCTATTGTGCGTAGAATAGCGGTCATGGGGGATGAGATTCCGTTCAAAGCGTACGAGCAGCAGCAAGGGCAGCTGCTCCCGTCGT
>Ga0074046_10001595_pt1 | contig 20284 bp, 20 predicted proteins | sample BogForMeECP23OM3_FD_94441 | JGI IMG/M metagenome (GOLD analysis project Ga0074046, IMG submission 94441) | Bog forest soil microbial communities from Calvert Island, British Columbia, Canada - Bog Forest MetaG ECP23OM3 | ecosystem: Environmental > Terrestrial > Soil > Wetlands ... | reverse complement strand
GTCCATGGTCATCCCTCACGATGCTTGGAGCTGCCAGCGCAGACTCCGCTCAACACCATCAGTTTGAGGGGTGACCGCCAAAAGGCCTATGGCCTTGGCCGCGGCCCGTTACACCATCTTAGACTTTTTTGCGCACTTTGCGCAGAAGCCGCGCACGAGCAAGGCGGGTGGATAGAAGCAGAACCCACAAAAAGAAATGATTGCGACCGGACGGCGCTGACTCTAGACATAGCGCCACCCACATCAGAGATAGCCATGACAAAGTCCCAAATCGACGAGGCGACGGTGAAGCGGATCGCGCACCTTGCCCGTGTGAAAGTTTCGTCGCAGGAGGCGCACAGCCTGCAGCGCGAGTTGAACGGCATCCTCGCCTGGGTCGAGGAGTTGAACGCGATCCCGACCGATGAAATTGTGCCGCTGACCTCGGTTGGCGGAGCGAAGCTGCATATGCGCGCCGATGTCGTGACGGACGGCGGAAAGGCCGCCGACATCCTGAAGAACGCGCCGAAATCCGAAGATCATTTCTTCCTTGTGCCGAAGGTTATCGAATAATCCCATGACATTGAACAGTTTGACGATCTCGGAAGCGCGCGACAAGCTGCGCTCAAAGGAGATCAAAGCCACGGAGCTCACCGAGGCATGCCTGTCCGCCATCGAGGCGGGCAACGAGGCGCTGAATGCGTTCGTTCTCGTGACGGCTGACAAGGCGATGGACGCCGCCAAGGAGTCGGACAAGCGGCTTGCGGCGAACAAGAACGTCGGCGCCCTCGAAGGCATCCCGCTCGGCATCAAGGATCTTTATTGCACCAAGGGCGTTCGCACGACGGCGTGCTCGCACATCCTGGATGGCTTCGAGCCGCCCTATGAATCGACCGTCACGCAGAACCTTTGGGACGCGGGCGCGGTCATGCTCGGCAAGCTGAACATGGATGAGTTCGCGATGGGTTCGTCCACCGAGACGAGCCATTTCGGGGCGTGCATCAATCCCTGGCGCGCGAAGGACAAGACCGAGAAGCTTGTGCCGGGTGGATCGTCGGGCGGCTCGTCCTCTGCCGTTGCTGCGGGCCTTTGCCTTGGCGCGACGGCCTCCGACACGGGGGGCTCGATCCGGCAGCCCGCCGCGTTCACCGGGACCGTCGGCATCAAGCCCACCTACGGGCGCTGCTCGCGCTGGGGCATGGTGGCGTTTGCGTCTTCGCTCGATCAGGCAGGCCCGATCGCGCGCTCGATCCGCGATGCGGCGCTGCTGCTCCAGGCGATGGCGAGCCACGACCTCAAGGACTCGACGAGCGTCGACAAGCCGCTTCCCGACCTGGAAAAAGCGCTGGGCCAGCCACTGAAGGGGCTGAGGATCGGCATCCCGAAGGAATACCGGGTCGAGGGCATGTCGGCAGAGATCGAGGCGCTATGGCAGAAGGGCATCGCGATCTTCAAGGACGCCGGGGCGACAATTGTCGATATCAGCCTCCCGCATACGAAGGCCGCCCTGCCCGCTTATTATATTGTGGCTCCGGCCGAGGCGTCGTCCAACCTTGCCCGCTATGACGGCGTCCGCTATGGGCTTCGCGTCAATGGCCGCGATATTATAGACATGTATGAGGAGACGCGCTCCGAAGGCTTCGGAGCGGAGGTCAAGCGCCGCATCCTGATCGGCACCTATGTGCTGTCGGCGGGCTATTACGACGCCTATTACCTGAAGGCGCAAAAGGTGCGCTCGCTCATCAAGCGCGACTTCGACGACGCTTTCGAAAAGGTCGACGCGGTCCTGACGCCGACGACGCCGACGCCCGCCTTCGCGCTTGGATCGCAGGGTGGCTCGGATCCGCTCGAGATGTATCTGAACGACATCTTCACCGTGACGGTGAACATGGCCGGTCTGCCCGGCTTGTCCGTACCGGCGGGCTTTTCGAGCGAAGGTTTGCCGCTCGGGCTGCAGATCATCGGAAAGCCGTTCGACGAGGCGCTCGTCCTGCGCGCCGGACAGGTGATCGAGGACGCTGTGGGCCGGATGCCGATCCCTGCACCCTGGTGGGCTGGCTCGAAGGCGCCAATCCCGAAAAAGCCAGCGCCGGACAAGAAACCGTCCGCGGCCGAAAGCGAGGCGGCGGCCAAAAAGGGGGCGGCGAAATCAAAGCCCCGGAAAAGGCAAAATGGCTCAACGTAAAGCGGCAGAGTGCGAAAGCATGGATCAGGTGCGCGTCGAAATCGACCGCATCGACGAGTTGCTAATCGATCTCGTGGCCGAGCGCTTCAGCTATGTCGACCGCGCCTGGCAACTGAAGAAAAATCCGGCTGAAGCAACGGTGCCTTGGCGCATCCGGCAGGTGATCGACAAGGTGGAGGCGCGCGCGAAACAGCGCGGTTTGCCCCCGGAACTTGCCGTGGCCCTCTGGCGTCAGATGATTGGTTGGTTTATTCAATACGAGGAAGAGAATTTGGCGCAGCGTTCGGGAGAGGCAAAAGACTAGGATGCCGGGTTTCGAAGGCACATCTCCTCCCGCTCGCCTTTTTTCTCTCAAAGAGGGACGGCCTGAGAAAATATGTGCACCGTTCAGGCCCGTTTTCCTGGCGATGGCGGCAATGCTCCTGTTCGCGGCTTTCGCTGCTAGCGAAGCGCGCGCCGAAAATGTCGATCTGACCGTCGATGTCAGCGGGCTCAGAAACTACAAGGGCCGCGTCGTGCTGATGCTCTGGGCGGATTCGGAACACAACTCCTCGTTTCCGGATCCGAGCAGGGTCCAGTTTCGGGACGAGCTGGCAGGAGACAGTCCTTGCGATTTTACGCGTGCCTCCCTTTGCAGGAGAACCATCGAGAGCCTGCAGAACTTGACGGTCTCCTATACCTTCCGCGATATACCGCAGGGCGATTACGCGGTCTTTGTGTTCCACGATGAGAACAACAATGGCGTTCTCGACACAGGCCTCTTCCATAGACCCTTGGAGGGCCGCGGCTACAGCCAGGTTCTCCCTGAAGATTTGAACCCGATCGCGGCGAGGATCGTCTTTCACAGGGCCCGCTTTGCGCTTTCCCTTTCGAAAACGATCGTGATCGGGCTTCGCTATCCTCCGCGATTGTAACGCGGCCTTGAAAATTCCGGCCCCCTTCTTGGCCATCCAAAATCGGACTTGATCAATGGCACAGACAAGAAAAGAGAACCTAATCGACGGCGCAACCGGCCAATGGGAAATCATCATCGGGCTGGAAGTGCACGCGCAGGTGCTTTCGAATGCGAAGCTTTTCTCGGGCGCGTCGGCGGCTTTTGGCGGTGAGCCGAACAGCCATGTGAGCCTCGTCGACGCGGCGATGCCGGGCATGCTTCCGGTGATCAACCAGGAATGCGTCGCTCAGGCGATCCGCACAGGCCTTGGCCTCAAGGCACAAATCAACCGGCATTCGGTGTTCGACCGGAAGAACTACTTCTATCCCGATCTGCCGCAGGGCTATCAGATTTCGCAGTACAAGTACCCTATCGTGGGCGAGGGCGTGGTTATTGTCGATCTCAAGGATTATTCGTTCGAGGTTGGCATCGAGCGCCTTCACCTTGAGCAGGACGCAGGCAAGAGCCTTCACGACCAGGATCCGAACTGTTCCTATGTCGATTTGAACCGCTCCGGCGTGGGCCTGATGGAAATCGTCTCCAAGCCGGACATTCGCTCGGCGGAGGAAGCGAAGGCATACGTCACCAAGCTCCGCACGATCATGCGCTATCTCGGCACCTGCGACGGCAACATGGAAGAGGGGTCGCTTCGCGCCGACGTGAACGTCTCCGTCCGCCGTCCCGGCGAGCCGCTCGGCACGCGCTGCGAGATCAAGAACGTCAACTCCATCCGCTTCATTGGCCAAGCCATCGAGCACGAAGCGCGCCGCCAGATCGACATTTTGGAGGAAGGCGGGAGCATCAAGCAGGAAACGCGGCTGTTCGATGCCAAGGCCGGCACGACGCGGTCCATGCGCTCCAAGGAAGAGGCTCACGACTACCGCTATTTTCCGGACCCCGATTTGCTGCCGCTCGAACTGACCGATGCTTTCATCAAAGAGCTGGAGGAGGCGCTGCCGGAGCTGCCGGACGAAAAGCGCGCACGTTTCATGAAGGATTACGCGCTTTCGGCCTACGATGCAGGCGTTCTGATCTCGGACCGCGCCTCGGCCGATTTCTTCGAGGCGGTGGCGAAAGGCCGCGATGCTAAACTCGCCGCGAACTGGATCATGGGCGACTTCTTCGCCGCGCTGAACAAGACTGGCAAGGACATCTCCCAAAGCCCGATCCCGGCGGCGCATCTGGGCGAACTGATCGACCTCATCTCCTCGAACGTCATCTCCGGCCGCATTGCGAAGGAGGTCTTCGAACTCATGCTGCAGACAGGGCATGCGCCCGCGAAGATCGTGGAAGAGCGCGGCCTGACGCAGGTGACCGACACCGGCGCCATCGAGAAGGTGGTAGATGAGATCATCGCCGCGAACCCGAAGCAGGTCGAGCAGGTGCAGACGAAGCCGAAGACGCTCGGCTGGTTCGTGGGCCAGGTTATGCGCGCCACGGGCGGCAAGGCGAACCCCGATGCCGTCAACGCAATTCTTCGGGCGAAATTGGAGGTTCCCGAGGAGGTTTGACCCGCGCGGACGAGCCCCCAAGCACGTCGACGCTGAGATTTCTACGCGACATGGCCCCCTCAAGGGCGGCCATGACATTTTTGGTGGTCTGCCATCCTATTGTTCACCCGAAGCTCAAGCATTCGTGGGCGCAGCTCACACCGCTCTCAAGTACATGTGACTAAGCTTAAGTCATCCGCCTGGAGAAAAGCTGCGTAACCAGAGCAGTTAAACTTCAGACAGGAGATGTCAGATGACTATGTTTCGCGAAGCCGGAATCTTTGAATGGACTGCGATTGCTCTGGCCACGATCATCACGCTTGCTCCGCTGGTGCCCTACGTCCTCTGAGACGTCCGCGGCCACGGCCATTTTGCCAATTAGGTTCGAGGAGGCCGTGAGGAGGTAGTCCTCGCGGCTTCCGCGCGTTTCGGCAGCCAATAGGCGCGGCAAAATAGAACTTCCAAAACCTTGGGGACCGCAAAAGCTGCTTTTGGGTTATGTCCTCCAAGGCACGCTCCGCAATCTCGACAATTCGTTCTTTTGTGGCAAAGTGCCTGGAAAGATCCGGCCCTTCGAAGAGGTTCAGAATGCCCCACGCGATCCGCATTCACGCCTATGGCGGTCCTGAAGTCCTGAAATGGGAAGCTGTGGAAGCCGGCGAGCCGGGGCCGGGCCAGGCCAAGATCAAGCAGTACGCCGCGGGCGTTAATTACATCGACGTCTATCACCGCACCGGGCTTTACAAGCAGCCGTCTTTTCCCTTCACGCCGGGCAGCGAGGGCGCAGGCCAGGTGATCGCGGTTGGGCCAGGCGTGACCGAAGTCGCAATTGGCGACCGCGTTGCTTATGCCGGGGCGATTGGAGGTTACGCAGAGGAGCGGCTCATCGCAGCGGACCGGCTCGTGAAAATACCCGACACGATCACCTACGAAACAGCGGCGGCGATGATGCTGCAGGGCATGACGGTGCGCTATCTCATCAAGAAGACCTACCCCGTCACCAAGGACAGCGTCATCCTCTGGCACGCGGCCGCGGGCGGCGTCGGCCTGATCGCCTGCCAATGGGCTTCCTCGATCGGCGCGACCATCATCGGCACCGTCGGCTCGGAGGAGAAGGCGCTCCTCGCCAAATCCAACGGCTGCACGCACGTGATCAACTACCGCAAGGAAGACTTCGCGCCCCGCGTGAAGGAGTTGACGGGCGGCCGAGGCGTCGATGTGGCCTATGACTCGGTCGGCAAGGACACCTTTCCGGGCTCGCTCGACTGCATCAAGCCCCTCGGGCTTTGGGTGAGCTTCGGCAATGCCTCGGGGCCCGTGCCGCCCTTCGAGATGGGGCTCCTCTCGCAGAAGGGCTCGCTCTACGCGACGCGGCCCACGCTCTTCACGCATATTGCGACTCGCGAGGGGCTGGTCGAGACAGCCAATGACCTGATCGAAATGATCAGCCTTGGTCTCATCAAGATCCAGGTGAGCAAGACCTATCCGATGGCCGAGGCGGCGCAGGCGCACCGCGATCTGGAAAGCCGCGCCACCACCGGGTCCATTGTGCTGGTCGCGGACTATGCCGAGTCCAATCTGCCCTCCGCGCATGGCGGCGGGCCGGACGGGGTTTAGGCGTTCTCCCCCTCACCCCCGCCCTCTCCCGGTCGAACTCGCCTTGGCGAGTTCGAAACTCAAAATGACCACATCCGCAAGCGGATGTGGTTGGGAGAGGGAGTTTGGTCGCTCCGTAGCCGCGCCGTCCCTTCTCCCCTTGCGGGAGAAGGACACGATGAGGGAAGAGCCCCATCAACAAGAGCTTTCCCTTGCCGCAGCGCCCACGCTGGACGCAATCCCATGACGCTTCTATAGCTGGCGCAAACCATCTTTACTGTTGTGGAAACGAAAATGCTCGATCTCAAATGGATCCGGGAAAACCCGCAGGATTTTGATGCCGGCCTCGCGCGGCGCCGGCTGCCGCCAATGTCGGCGGAGGTGCTGAAGCTCGACGAGGAGCGGCGCGCGCATACGAAGGCGTTGCAGGAGATGCAGGCGCAGCGTAACGCGGCCTCGAAGGAGATCGGCAAGGCGAAAGGCAAAGGCGGCGATCCCGCGAAGGCCGAGGCGCTGATGGCCGAAGTTGCCGGGCTGAAAGATCAGATTACGGCGGGGGAGCAGCGCGAGCGCGAACTCGACGAGCAGATCAAGGCGCTCTTGGCGGGCATCCCGAACATGCTGCAGACGGACGTGCCGGACGGCAAGGATGAGACCGAGAACGTCGAACTGCGCCGCTGGGGCACTCCGCGCGACTTCACGAAGGAAGGCTTCGAGCCGAAACAGCATTTCGAGATCGGCGAAGCGCTGCGGCTGATGGATTTCGAGGCGGCGGCCAAGATTTCCGGCGCACGCTTCACGGTACTGAAGGACGGGCTTGCGAGGCTCGAACGCGCGCTCGGCCAGTTCATGCTCGACGTGCAGACCGGCGAGCATGGCTACACCGAGGTCAGCCCGCCGATCCTAGTCCGCGACAAAGCAATGTTCGGCACAGCTCAAATGCCGAAATTCTATTACGATCAGTTTGTAGCTTCTCGGATTGCGGCCCGAGAGGATTTGTTGCGGGAAGCTCTGAAAGACATCGATACTGCATTTGAGCAACGCGATCGCGACGGAAGCGTCCGAAAGCTCGTTGATGAGTTACTTGAGCGCGCTCCGACAAAAGAAGACTTCTGGCTGATCCCGACGGCAGAAGTCCCCCTTACGAACCTCGTGCGGGAGAGCATCCTTTCCGAAGCCGACCTCCCCTACCGCTTCACGGCGCTGACACCGTGCTTCAGGGCCGAAGCGGGCGCGGCGGGCAAAGACACGCGAGGCATGATCCGCCAGCACCAATTCTATAAAGTCGAGATGGTCTCGATCACAGCGCCGGAAAAATCGCAAACCGAGCACGAGCGCATGACGAACTGCGCCGAGGAAATCCTGAAGCGGCTCGCCCTGCCTTATCGCGTCGTCGTGCTCTGCTCGGGCGACACCGGCTTCGCAGCCCGCAAGACGCACGACATCGAAGTGTGGCTGCCCGGACAGAACACCTATCGCGAGATTTCGAGCGTCTCCAACTGCGGCGACTTCCAGGCCCGGCGCATGCAGGCGCGCTTCCGCCCGAAGGACTCGAAGGAGGTGCAGTTCGTGCACACGCTGAACGGTTCCGGCCTCGCGGTCGGGCGCGCGCTCATCGCCGTCATCGAGAATTACCAGGAAGAGGACGGCAGCATCCGCGTCCCCGAGGCGCTTATGCCCTATATGGGCGGCCTCGACCGCATCGCGGCATGAAGATCCGGGACGCAATCAAGCTCATCGAAGATGATGGCTGGTTTTTGGTTGCGACAAGGGGAAGCCATCGGCAGTTCAAGCATCTGCGAAATCCTGGGCGCGTCACCATCGCCGGGAAACCGTCGGATGACTTGGCCCCAGGCACATTTAATAGCATATTGAAGCAGGCGGGTTTGAAGGCGGAAGAGAAATGAAATACGCGGTGGTGATCGAGGAAGCAGGCTGCAATTATTCCGCCTATGTGCCGGACCTCCCGGGCTGCGTCGCGACGGGCGCCAGCGTTGAAGAGGCGCAGGCTGAAATAAGGAAGGCTATCGCTTTTCACATCGAGGGATTGCTGGAGGACGGGTTACCCGTACCGCCATCGAAAAGCGTCCTCGCCTATGTGGAGGCGTAAAGAGAACCGGTCCATTCTTCCCTGCATTCGATTTTCCTGGCTCGCGTTTCTGGGATGACGAACCGCCATGCATTAGCGTACAAAGCCCGCATGCGGATTCTCATTACGAACGACGACGGCATCGAGGCGCCCGGCCTTGATGTCCTGCAAAAGATCGCGTCCGACCTCTCGAAAGATGTCTGGGTGGTCGCGCCCGAAACCGACCAGAGCGGCGCGGCACATTCGCTGACGCTGCACGAGCCGTTGCGGCTGCGGAAGCTTTCGGAGCGCGTCTTTGCGGTCAAGGGCACGCCCACCGACTGCGTGATCATGGGCGTGCGCTACATCCTCCAGGATGAACTCCCTACCCTCGTCCTGTCCGGGGTCAACCGCGGGGCGAACCTTGCCGAGGATGTCACCTATTCCGGCACCATCGCGGGCGCGATCGAAGGCACCATGCTCGGCATCCCGTCCATCGCCATGAGCCTCGCCATCGATTGGGAGAATCCGAAGAATATCTACTGGGAAACGCCGATGGAACTCGGCGCGGATCTTGTCCGCAAGCTTATGAAAGCGGGCTGGCCGCGCGATGTTTTGATGAACGTCAATTTTCCGGACAGGGAACCAAGTAAAGTCGAGGGTATTCAGGTCACAGAACAAGGCAGGCGCGATCAGGATTACTTGCGCATCGAAGACCGCATGGATACGCGGGGCAACCCCTATTACTGGCTCGGGTTCAAACCGCGATCGCTGCACCCCGGCAAGGGAACCGATCTTTACGCGGTCAAATCGGGCGCGATCTCGGTAACGCCTCTTTATTTGAACTTAACGCATAGTGATACGTGCCGGAAGCTGACCGGGCTTCTGGAGTTGTAAGAGGAGCGGGCTTGCGAGAGCGCCGTTCCGGGAGTGGTGCTCATGGACGAAGCGCTGCGCGATCTTCTGTACGGCCTGCAACACAACGGGATTGGAGATCCCCGCGTTCTCAGCGCCATCGCCAGAATTCCTCGAGAGATCTTCATATCCGAAGATGCTCTCAAGCAGCATGCCTATGCAGACGCGGCTCTGCCCATCGAATGCGACCAAACCATCTCGCAGCCCTACATCGTCGCCTATATGAGCGAGCGCCTGAACGTTGCGCCCGATCAGGATGTCCTCGAAATCGGAACGGGCTCAGGCTACCACACTGCAGTTCTTTCGCAGCTCGCGCGTCACGTTCACACAATGGAACGCCATAGGGAACTTCATAATCTGGCGGTGGAGCGGTTTCAGCGGCTGGGTATTCATAATATCACAGCAATTACGGGCGACGGCACCAAGGGATGGCCGCACAAACGGCTATTCGATCGCATTCTCGTCACGGCCGGCGCCAGCGAAGTGCCTGACGCGCTCCTCGATCACCTTTCGCCTTGCGGAGCCATGGTTATTCCGCTTGGCCCGCGCTACGATCAAAGGATCACGCTTGTGACGCGGACGAATGGTCACATGGAGTACCAAACTTTAATCCCCGTTCAGTTCGTGCCGCTCGTCCCCGTCGTTCGTTGACAAGGCTTACGCGAGCACAGCGCGGAAAAATAGCAAGCGTTTAAGTTAATATTAAGTGTTCCGCCCCTAATACTTTTATGCAAAGTGAGGTGCGGCGATGAGTAGTGTGCATGCGGGGGGCAAGCGCGGGCCCGGAGTTGTCCGCGCGGCTGTAAAGATCAGTTTGGGTTGCGTTCTTTTGGGTGGGTGCAGCGCAGGAACCGAGCGATTCACCAGTTTGGAGTTCGGAAGCGGGTATGAGGCGGCGTCTCTCCCTTCCAAGCCGGCTTCAACGGCTGCTATCAACACCCCCCAATACCGGCCCACTCAGCAAATTGCGAGTTCTCAGCCGAAGCCCCAAAGCGGCTATCAGCTTGCGAGCGCTACGCCCGACCAGTCGGGTGGCTACCTGCAGATATCTCGAGTTGACCTTGCCCCAGTTCAGCAACAGTCGTCAGGCTCGGCCGGAGTGAAAACTGCAGACGGCTATGGCCCCTATGGCCCCGGCCCTCTCCCGGATGACACCTACGCCGGGCCGCGCGTCTACTCGCCTTACGATCAGCCAAACGGGGGCTATGCGCCGCCTCCTCCTCCGCCGCCACCGTCCGGAAACTACGGTCCGCCTCCTGGCGGCTACAATGCGCCGCCTCAAGGCTATTACGGGGGCTCCAACTACGCGCCGCCGCCTCCCCCGCAGGATCCGGGAAGCGGCCCCTATGGCTACCAGCAGCAGTCGCAAAATCAGCAGGATGGCCGCGGATACAATCGCGCGCCGCAAGGCTATGCGTACTACGGGCGTGACCAAAGAAACACCGCGTCGCTCGATGGCAGGAGAACGGCAAAGCCCTCCGGCCCGGCTGTTGCCGATGCGTCGCGTGGAAAAGTGGTTACGCTCGCGCCTGGCGAAACTCTTCTTTCCCTCGCCAAGCGCCACGGCGTGACCGTCGAGGCGATCGCACAAGTGAACCGCCTTCGCGGTGGTCCCATCATGCCCGGCACCCGGCTTTACATTCCCGCCGCAGGTCCATCGAAGTTCGCACAGGCGCCGGGCGCACCCAGGACGAAGGTCGCCGAATGCACGGGCAGTCAATGCTATACCGTGCAGAAAGGTGAAACCGTCGGGGCCATCGCACGGGCTCACGGCCTGACCGAGCAGCAACTTCTCGAGGCGAACAACCTGCCCGATGCGCGCTCGCTCAGGGCCGGACAGGCAATTTCAATTCCGGGCCAGACGGCGTCGAGGCAGGCCATGGCTTCGGCGGCCCCTCAGAACCGTACAGCTCCTCGCGCCGGCCATTCCTCCGCTTCAGCCGCCTCCGCCCCTGAGGGGACGCTCCAGGAATCCGAGCAGGTGAAGCCTTCGACCGAAGTCAAGATGACGACGACCAAGCAGTCCGAGCCGTCTTGCGAGGCCGCGCTCTCCAACCCGCTCCCACGCATGGGCAAGACATTCCGCAAGCCGGTCGAGGGCCTTGTCATCGGGCAGTTCGGCCCACAGCGTGACGGCACCGTGAACGAGGGTTTGACGATTTCGGTTCCGAAAGGGACGCCCATCAAGGCCGCAGAGAATGGCGTTGTCGCCTATGTCGGCGACGAGCTGCCGGGCTTCGGCAATCTCATCCTGATCCGGCACGCCGAGGAGTATGTCACAGCTTACGCCCACGCGGACGAGATCATGGTCAAGAAGTGCGATGTGGTCAAACGCGGTCAGACCATAGGAACAGCCGGAGTGACGGGGGATGCGAGCCAGCCGCAGCTCCACTTCGAGATCCGGAAGAACGCGAAGCCGGTGGACCCGGCGCCGCTGCTCGGCTCATAGGATCGAAGGACGAGGGAGTAACTTCCCTCCAACGCAGCCGCAGAAAAAGTCCCGCCCCTTCGCGGGACTTTTGTCGTTATAGCGAAGCCGATAGCAAAGCGTTGCTGCTGCCGTTCCAAGCAAACTTCGCTAATCTGGCCAACGGATCGTCATCCCGGACGCCGCTCGCTCAGCGCTTCGTCATGTGTGGATGGCTCCCCCGTTGCAAGGATTTTCTGGCGTAAATGCTTCACGGCGGGTGCAGTCATGTGTGAGCTGTCAGGCTTTTGCCTGCGCCTTGATGCGATCTACGAACCGGCTCCCGATCATCCCGGAAGCCGCTCGCTCAGAGCGCTTCGCTTGGCCAGGATGACGCGGCGGCGTTCCATTGGCGCAGCCGGCAAAACCTGGCCAGGCGAGGTTCAGTCCTTGCCCTCATACTTGAAGGAAACCTTCAATTTCGCCCGGTAGGCCGACACTTTGCCGTCTTCGATCACGAGATCGAGTTCCACGACCTCTGCGACGCGAAGTTCCCGCAACGTTTGGGAGGCGCGCTCGACGGCTGCGGCCGCCGCCTTCTCCCACGAGTCAGTGCTGGTGCCGATGAGTTCGACGACCTTGTACACGCTTTCCGACATACCAAAATCCTCCGAAAAGCATAAGGATGGCACTCTTTGTCGCGGCCGCCAAGCCGAACTGACCAAATTTTGAGCGCGCAAAAGTGAAAGGGGCCACAGCGCGCGCGGTTCGCTATACCGAGGAATGGTCGCACACGCTGGCGCGAGCGCGACTGAAAGAGCGCTTCAGTGCGCCGTTGCCGGTGCTTTTTCGCGGGAGGACAACGCCCTGTTTCAGGCCGCGGAGTGCCAAAGACGGCTTATCAGGCGCCGGTCATTTTGAGGGCTTCTGCCGTTTGTCGACCTCAACTGGACCGAAAGATCGGCGATGCGATCGAAACCAGCTGCGACAGTCAACATTTGCTGCCTGGTCCGGGGATCGTTTACCGCTTTGCTGAGGGTACGGACTTGCTCGGCATGCCCGAGCCAGAGTTGAGCATTATATAGGGCAGACTGCATTTCGATTGTTACTCGCGACGAGATCAACCCGCCTTTCATCGGAATCGATAGGAGGCGGAAAAGTTGATCGATTTCAAAGTGCTAGGGCAGCTTATCCGCGTCCAAAAGGATGCAGGCTGCTCTAAAACCAACCGTTCCACACACTTCCATAGAATTTTGTGAAAATTGTGTTGACTGATGCCACCCGGTCACGGCCGTCATCAGGGTGGCGCTTCGCAAACCCCCAGGGCTAAGGCTAAACAGGTTCTGAAGGACGCGCCAACGGATCGCCGCCGCCGTCATCCCGGCTAGCGAAGTGCTCCGCGCTTCGTCCATCCCGGCCAAGCGAAGCGCGAGCCGGGATCGCAAAAAAGGTCGGCGCTTCAATTTGTTACGATCCCGGACAAGGCTTCGCCTTTCCGGGATGACGCGTGTGGAGCGAGCGGCTTCAGGATGACAATCCGTCGTTCAGATCGGCGAAGCTTGCTTAGTTCCTAACCGGCCTTCGGGCCGGCCGCCCCACTCGGAATGAAACAAGTGTGGACCTTTGTGTCTGCGAGTTTCTTTCTACGACTTCCCTCGGAAGAGTTCGCCATAGGCATCACGGAGGAGGTTCTTTTGCACCTTGCCCATTGTGTTGCGCGGAAGGGCATCTACGAAAAATACCCGCTTGGGCAGCTTATAATTAGCAAGGCGATGCTTCAGAGCATCGATCACGTCCTTCTCCTGCAGTTCGCTGTCCTTTGACAGAACTACGACCGCCATAACCCCCTCGCCGAGATCGGGGTGAGGCACGCCGATGACAGCGCTCTCGGCGACGCCGGGTAAAGCATCGATCTCGCTCTCAACTTCCTTGGGATAAACGTTGAAGCCGCCAGAGATGATGAGATCCTTGCCGCGCCCGACAATGTGGACGTAGCCTCGGGCGTCGATCTTGCCGAGATCGCCGGTGATGAAGAAGCCGCCGTCCCGAAACTCGGCTTTCGTTTTCTCGGACATGCGCCAATAGCCCTGGAACACGTTTGGGCCACGCACCTCGATCATGCCGATTTCCTCCTGCCCAATGATCTCGCCCGTCTCGGGGTTGGCGATCCGAACCTCGATGCCGGGCAAAGGCAGCCCGACCGTGCCCGGCACGCGGTCACCCTCGTAGGGGTTCGAGGTGTTCATGCCGGTTTCCGTCATGCCATAGCGTTCGAGAATGGAGTGGCCGGTCCGCTCGAGAAAACCGCTGTGGGTATCCGGCAGAAGGGGCGCCGAGCCCGAAACGAAAAGGCGCATGTGCGCCGCGGCCTCATGCGTAAGGCGCACGTCATCGAGAAGGCGGACATAAAAGGTCGGCACACCCATCATGGTGGTGGCGCGCGGCAGCAAGCGGATAATCTCGTTCGAATCGTATTTCGGGAGGAAGAGCATCGAGGCGCCGGCCATCAGCACGACGTTGGTCGCCACAAACAGGCCGTGGGTGTGGAAGATCGGGAGCGCGTGCAGCAGCACATCATTCGATGTGAACCTCCATGCCTCGACCAGCGCTTGCGCGTTCGACGTAAGGTTGCCGTGCGACAGCATGGCGCCTTTGGAGCGGCCTGTCGTGCCGGATGTATACAATACAGCAGCAAGATCGCCGGCAGATCGCGGTACATCTTCGAAGACGTCAAGTTGCCCGGCGGCGAGTGCGGGGAGCGTACCGTCTGCATCCGTCCCAAGCGTAAGTAACGTTGGAACCTTCGCTTTTTCGCAGAGTTCGGCGGCTTCGCTCATGCCAGGGCGGCAGACGAAAACGGAAGGTTCCGCGTCGCACAAGAAGTAATGAAGCTCGGCTTCAGTATAGGCTGTATTGAGCGGCAGATAAGCGGCTCCGGCGCGGGCGCACGCAAGGAACAGAAACAACGCCTCCGGAGATTTTTCGACCTGCGCGGCAACCCGGTCTCCCGGTTTAACGCCTCTCGCGCTCAAGGCATTTGCGAAGCGCGAAGTGGTGGCCAAGATATCGTGATAACGATACAGCTTTCTGGCGCTTGTTTCGATTGCGGCCTTGTCTTTGTCCGTCCATTGCGAGCTCAACTCGGAAAAAAGGTTGTTAGATCTTGGCACTGCAGGGTCCTGCTGAAGTTGTAAATCATTGTATCAAGACCACGCGAGAGTCTTCAAAACAACCGTTCTTGATGATGTTTTAAGCATGGCTGGGCTGAGGTTTTAGGAATAAAACAAAGAACACTAGATGTAGTTCGCCGTGCGCTTTTTTGCTGCGAAATCTTGATATCAAGCAAATAGTTCAAGAAAGTCGTTCCAGTGGAAAACTTGGGGAAAGGCTGGGTCGCAGCCTGCGCTCAGCCGAAAATTGTATACAATTCCCGGCTAGACTTATCGAATGTTTATTGGAGCGCACCTGCGCTGACGGGCACGGCGCGCATATCAGCAGGAATTTTGAAGTCCCTCGCGGCAGCACCGCGCATCCGCGCAGCGGTTTTCGGCAAGCCTGCCCGGTTGCTGTAATCGGGGATGCGTGTGCTGTTGCGCTTGTTGTCAGCGGACAAGGTCCGGGCGCAGATCAGGTCGATCGCGGTCACAAGCGCAACAGTCCCAACGGCCAGCCCGACAGCGGCTTTGTGCCTGCTGCCCGCGAACCCGCCGGCGAGCGAAACAAGGTCGAGAGCGTCGCCTGCCACCCTGCCCCACTCGAACGGCGCCGGATCGCGGGAGGCAAGGATCGCGACTCCGGTGGCAATTTCCCGAAGGCCGTAGAAAGCGATAGCCGACTCGCTTCCCCTCCAGCCGAGGGTCCGGGACCGACGATGGGGCGCCGCCACTTGCAAGGCGCCAAGGGCGATGCTGAACCAGCCAAGATTGCGCGCGAGATGCTTGGCTGACTTGTCTGTGGACTTCGGCATAATATCCATGACGCGTGCAGCGGATTTTATAATCGTGACACCGCTCCATCGGGCTTCAGGACGACCTTGACGCATCCGTCCATCTTTTCGCGGAATGTCTTGTACATCTGCGGACCGTCGCGCAGCGCAACCTTGTGGGTGATGACGAAGGAGGGATCGATCTGCCCTTCCTCGATGCGGCGCAGAAGGTCGCCTGCCCACCGGTTCACATGCGTCTGGCCCGTGCGCACGGTTAGACCTTTGTTCATGAGAGCGCCGAAGGGGATGTTGTCGATAACGCCGCCATAAACGCCGGGAATGGACAGAACGCCAGCGGGGCGGCAGGCGAAGATCATCTGGCGCAGGACGTGGGGGCGGTCGGTTTCCAGCATGACGGCCTGCAATGCTCTGTCGAGAATAGAGTGAAAAGAAGCGGTGGCGTGCGATTCGAGGCCGACGGCGTCGATGCATTTCTCCGGGCCTCTTCCTTTGGTGAGGCCGTTGAGGCGCTCTAACACATCCTCATGCTCGAAGTTGATGATCTCGTCCGCGCCGCCCGCCTTCGCCATCGACAAGCGGTTCGAAAGCCGGTCGATACAGATGACTTTCTTGGCGCCGAGCAGCACTGCGCTCCGAACGCAGAACTGGCCAACCGGCCCGGCGCCCCAGATCGCGACCGTGTCAGTCGGCCGGATATCGCACTGCACCGCAGCCTGCCAGCCAGTCGGAAAGATGTCGCCCAGGAACAAGACCTGCTCGTCGGTGAGGCTCCTGGGAACCTTGATCGGGCCGGCATCGGCAAAGGGCACGCGCACATATTCTGCCTGGCCGCCAGGATAGCCGCCCGTCAGATGCGTATAACCGAACAGGCCCGCAGTTGTGTGGCCGAACGCCTTATCGGCGAGGCTCTTGTTGCGGTTCGTGCGCTCGCAGACCGAAAAATTGCCGCGCTTGCACTGCTCACACTCGCCGCAGATGATCGTGAAAGGGACAACGACGCGATCGCCCGGCTTAAGCTTCCTGTTGTCCCTGCCAACCTCGACGACTTCGCCCATGAACTCATGGCCCATGATGTCGCCGTGCTTCATACCGGGCATAAAGCCATCGTAGAGGTGCAAATCGGAGCCGCATATCGCGCAACTCGTCACCTTCACGATCGCGTCGCGCCCATCTTCGATCCTGGGATCGGGCACCGTCTCGTAGCGAATGTCTTCAACGCCTTCCCAACACAAGGCTTTCATTAAATCAACTCTCCTCCTTAGAGCAACTTCTCTAGGGGAGGACAGATGTCAGGAGGTTTTGTTTCAAGACCAGTCTGCAGATAATTTGAGAGCTAGCGCTGCCGCAGACTGAAACAATACTACGGGTGGCGGATAAGCTTGCGCTCTTCTTGGGCGTTCAGGCCCGGGCCATGACTAGGGCGACGCCGACAAAAATCAGCCCGACGCCAATCCATCGCGTTCTCGTCACCTGCTCCCGCAAAATCCAGTGCGAAAGAACCGTGATGGCGATGAGATTAAGGCTCAGGATCGTGAAAGCCACGCTCACGTCGAGGAGTTTCAGAGCCTCGGTATAGATCAGCGCTTGCAGCGCAAGCACGATCACCCCAGCCGAAATCCACATGAACCAGCGGACTTTTGTGAGCACCGATTTCTTCAGGAAGACCTGCCCGAGCCCTTCCAGGAAGGCGCAGAGCACGACAAGCAAAATGCCGAAGGTGGTTCCAGTCATGGAAGTGTGGTCGTGTCCTCTGTCATGGGCTTCGTCTGGCTGATGAACCATACGCCAGCGATAACGAAAACAACACCCGCAATCTCAAATCCGTCGACGGGTTCGTGCAACATCAAAACCGATACAATGGGAACGCATGCATAGCTCAAGGATGCAACCGGCTTGGCATAGCTGAGATCGGCTTGGCCAAGCACCATCAGCCAATTGAAGAACTGAAGGGCCATGATAGCGATGATCCCGAGAAGGGCCGGGTTGCTCAGGAGCGCGCTGATCGCCGCCATGGGCGAAGGATCGTAGGGCGCTTCCAGAACCGCCGACTTCCAGGTGATTTGAAGGAGCGTGTCGAATAAGACCGCCGCGAGAAGCCCGATCAGGAGTTTCCATCTCAAGCGTCCATTTGAAATCATCGCGCTGTGACCTCCCTATCGTTCATTGCGTCGTAATCATGCGGCGCGTGTCCCATCGGTTCCCAGCATCTCGCGATGCTTGCACACAATTTTGCGCCAACAAAAAGACCCTCTACGCAAAAAGCGTGTCAGTTTCGCCTCAGACCGCATAAAAGTCGAATATACAAGGGCTATCACGTTGCCGAATCAATCCAGCGCCGAATAAGCTTTTGGTGATGGTCCTCTCAGGAGGATAAAAGGGAACGCGGTGTCATTCCGCGGCTGCCCCCGCAACTGTAAGCGGCGAGCGAAGCGCTTGAAGCCACTGGGAAACCGGGAAGGCGCGCGGAGCTGAGACCCGCAAGCCAGGAGACCTGCCATCAATCGTGGTCACGCGCGAACGCATTGGTCGGGGTGCACCGATGGAGATGAGGGTCCGGCTTAAGTGAGGCCGCTTCCTTAGCTTGAGTTCGTGGTGACGTGTCACGTTATCACGGGGTCCCGCTATGGTACGCATGGCTTTTGCCGTAAGGGTGGCGTTCTGTACAAGTCTACTTCTCTGCACACAAACTCAGGCTCAGGAAGCGGGTCAGCAGACTCAACCTCAAGCGGAGGCTAAACCCGCGCAAGGGCCGCAAAAGCCGCAAACGCTGCCTCCGGTGACGGTCAAGAATGCTCCGGTCAGCGCCGCGAGGAAGCGAAGCCTTCCGAAGAAGGTCAAGGTTGAAATCCCGGTCAGGGAGGGCCCCGCGCAAGCTGCTCCGGAAAATGCCGCCGGGACCCCGGGCGATGCGTCCGTCGTCTATTCCGCGAACCTGGTTCCGACAGACGCCAGCAAAGTGGGGTCCACGGTCAATGTTATAACGGAGAAGGACATCGAAAAGCAGTCGCGGCCCTTCTTGCAGGATTACCTTGAAACGTTGCCGGGCGTGAGTGTATCGCAGAATGGACCGGCCGGCTCTGTGTCGACCGTCAACATTCGCGGCGTCGGCAATCCGTACATCAAGGTCCTTGTGGACGGGATCGATATCTCCGATCCCGCAGCGACCCAGACCGCACCTGCCTTCGAGCATCTCCTTGTCGGCGATGTGCAGCGGGTGGAGCTGTTGAAAGGGTCCCAGAGCACCCTTTACGGCGGCGACGCCGTCGGCGCGGTCATCACGGTCGACACGCAAAAAGCGGGCCTGGGCTTCACCCAGAGCGGCGGCTTCGAGTACGGAGCATACAACACGGCGCGAGCCGTCGGTACGGCCGGCTACGGCGCAACCAATGGCGACATCCTCTTTACCGTGCAGGGCGTATCGAGCGACGGCTTCCCGGCGGCCGATGAGAAAAACGGCAACATCCAGGACGACGGCTACCAGAATCTCACGGTCTCGGGCCGCGGCGAATACAAACCGGCCGACGACCTCAGAGTTTTCTTCGCCCTGCGCGCGCTCGATTCCAACGTCAGATACGCCGACGGGACGAATTACGTCACAGGCCTTGTCGCGGATGGCAGTCCGAACGCGGCGGAGCTGACGCAGCTCTACGCGGGCCGGGTTGGCGTGGAGCACACATCCTTCAATGGTGCATTTGTCAACACCTTCGCGGTGCAAGGCCTCACCGACGACCGGAAGGATTTCGGCTACTACCCCGCCTTCTACGATGCGGACAGGATCAAGGGCGAGTATCTCGGGGCGATCCAGCTGAACCCCTGGTTCAAAATCATCGAGGGCGCGGACTACGAGGAGGACGGCGCCCGGACGAATGCCGATCCAACAATCCGGCACAGCGTCGATCTCGCGGGAGCCTTCGCCCAGGTGATGGCAGAGCCTGTGAAGGGGCTCGCACTGACGGGCGGCGGACGCATCGATGACAACAGCGCGTTCGGGGACTTCAATACATACCGCTTCACAGGAGCCTATCAAGTCGCTGACACCGGAACGATCCTTCGCAGCAGCTATGGGACCGGCTTTCGCGCACCAAGCCTTTACGAGCTCTACGCTCCCTATAGTTTCGGAACGCCGGTGGGCAATCCGAACCTCAAACCAGAGACAAGCCAAAGTTTCGATGCCGGCATCGAGCAGCCCTTCTGGCGCGGACGCTTTCGCCTGAACGCGACGTATTTCGAACTCGATACCGACAATCAGATCCAATTCATTTACCAGGAAGGATACGTCCAGGTTCCGGGCGTTACGCACCGGAACGGCCTCGAGCTTTCGGCAAAAGCCGCAGCAACCCCCTTCGGCGACCTGACATTGGCGTATACCTATATCGACGCCCGCTATCCAAGCGGCATACCGGTCATCCATGTGCCGCGAGCCGCCCTCTCCGTGGGCATCGACACCGTCCTTTTCGACACCGTGAAAATGAACGTGACCGGCAAACTCGTGGATGGCCTCACCGACTACAATTTTACAACCAACCAATATGTCAACCTAAATGACTACTTTCTCCTCAGCGCGAAGCTCAGCTACGACATCAAGCCCGGCGTAAGCGTCTATCTCCGAGGCGAGAATGTTCTCAATGAGACATACGAAACCGTGTTGGGGTATGGAACACCGCGGCTTTCCGTCTTTTCCGGCATCGCGTTCAAATTTGGAGGCTGAGCAGAGTTCCCAAAAGTGGCCTTCCGGTTTTGGAAAAAAACTCTGCGAAAACAAGG
>Ga0074046_10001592_pt1 | contig 20297 bp, 29 predicted proteins | sample BogForMeECP23OM3_FD_94441 | JGI IMG/M metagenome (GOLD analysis project Ga0074046, IMG submission 94441) | Bog forest soil microbial communities from Calvert Island, British Columbia, Canada - Bog Forest MetaG ECP23OM3 | ecosystem: Environmental > Terrestrial > Soil > Wetlands ... | reverse complement strand
GAGTTGCGTTGTTCTGCGTTCTGCGTTCTGCTACTTTTCTCAACTTTTTCTTATAAGGCTTGATCCACTCAAAGTGGTTAACTTTACTCAGTAACCACTTGGCCAGACCGCGAAGACTGCGGTCAATGATGTACTTTAGGATATCCTCTGCCTCGAAGGGGCAACAAAGTTGGCGCGAGTTTTTCGAGGTAAAGAGTATCTGCTTCCATCGTGTCTTTTAACAACAATTAAAGGGAGTTGGTCTTTTTTTTTCCATATCATGTATGGAAACACACCTCAATTATCTCCCATCATCTCAAAACACTCTGCGTTATTAATTAGAGACCGAACTACACTCGGATCTTTGCGCGAAGTTTTGAAGAGGCGTCTCTTCCTCAGCTCATCCTTAGCGACACCCTTTGGGTATCCCGGCATCCATCCAACAGTACAGTCCCAGATCCTTGCATTGCCATACCACAGATAGAACAACGCATCAGGTCCTTTCGCATAATCGGGTTTCTCGTTACAGGTCTTCATTTACTTTGGGTGGAGAGTTGTTTAAGCCATTAACCCCCTCCAAACTTCGTTTGACCCTTGGTGAACCGAGGCTTGACTTGCGTTCATCTCCGGATGTTTCCATCTTGGGTACCTCGGAAGGTGAAGGAGGATTCCTGTTTCTAATCATAATCTTACCAAAACTCGAGCTTCTCCATGAATTGCTCTTCTCCAACTCCTCTTCATTGAGACCAGACCACAGGATCACCTCCTCAATGGAGGATCCCTCATTGAGCTTTTGCATCGCTAGTTGTCTCTGTTTGCACAAGATCGCGTGAGGAGTACGTTCGAGTAATTTGGCTATGGTGGTCCTGGAGTTACCGTCCTTGATCAGTATTTGCAGATTAGAGTGGTCTTCTGCACTCCACTTCTTGTGGTGGTTGCCAGGAGTGCGTCGTACCCTCTTTAGTTTACTTTTGGAAGTTGCTCCAACCTCCACAGGATGAGAGCTAAAGACTGGTTGCACGAAGTTCTTCGAAACTTGTTCCGAATGAAGACCTGTATATGGTGCTAGGTCAAGATGTAAGGCCACAGCATTTAATTTAGCTACCATCTCCATCATCTCCATAGACAGTCTCCTCAACTCGTCAGAGGCGTTGATCCCTACCCGCGTCTCCATCAGGTTTTATCATTAACACCATGGGTTTAAACCTGTGTAGTTGTCTAATAATCTCACCCTTAACATCAGGTTCCTTCCACCCCTCTGGTTTGATCACCTTACCATCATCTCTTCGATGAAACCGACCATCATCAAATCTTTTGGCCATGTTGGCATCGTGCACCAGATTAAAGATTGATGACAGATCAACTCCCTTCTTACAGCTGCAGTTTAGTGCATAGTACCAGATATCAACAAAAGCGTCATACTGATCGGCGATCAATGAGACTTGGTCTGTTGGTATAGTGTACTCCGTCTTGACGTCCACACCAATACAGTCATGAAGCAGCGCCAATGCCTCTTCCGAGTTTGTGGTGACGGTTTGGGCTAGTTCACACAACTCAGATTGTATCATCTTGACGATAAACATCACCTCTTCCTTGCTCATAGGTTGAGGTGTACGAGGGCAGTTTTTTCCCAGAGACCCCTCAGTAAACTCCAACACCTTTTCGTAGTTGCTCTTGGTGTGTTCCATTTACAAAATCAGACCTACCATAAACTGAATTAGTTTTTTATCGAGATGGAACTAAAAAGATGCGGGGTGACTACACATTAGAAAAGGTGGTGCTAGCACCACCTTTTCTAGGACGGACGAAAGTGGAGCTTGCTCCACTTTCGTCCCAAACATTAGGAGGACGTATTTTGATAGCTGGAGTGTGGGCTTTGTTCTGGATTGGTATCTGCTTTATTCCTGGACGTTTGTTGGGGTATGACCAGGGTGAGTGCACTGCAGCTTTGATGGTTACGTCGATAGTGATGGTCCCATTTATACTGTTATACATCACGATTGGTGCCGGTACTGGAGAAGATCCCAAGACCACTCCGCCGATAGTGAAGCGTCACATCATCAAAAGACAATCGTGAGATTTGAAAAAATTACGTATTAGAGAATACGTAACTACTTGACCGGATTTAGTCTGTGGCAAATGATTTTGGCATTTAGCAACTTCCCATGACTCCACAACTGGTCCTCCTCCAGCTGGCCATCCTCGTCCCATTTTTGCCTGGCACCATCAAGCTTACCCTCAGAGTCAAAACTCTCCTTGATGTATGGGTTCCCGTTCTTGTGAAATACCTCTCGTGGTCCAACCTTTGCGTCATCCACCCACATCTCCCACCCCCAGATCTCTCCATTGGGGTAGTGGCCAAAGGCCCATCCTGACTTTTGTCCCTGGTCATTGTACTCAAACTCCATGACAAATCCATCAGGGTACACCATCCTAGTGGGGGCAGTCCAGGTCTTTTCCTTGAACAACTCTGGGTCGACTAATGGCTTGTGCTGTCGTCTCTTTTTCTTGGGTTTTAGAGAGTGAGTGTAATGTTCGTAGATTGTGTCCCTAACCTGTAACAACGACACCCCAGTTTCATCAGAGATTTTTCCTAAACACTCTAGCAGATCCAAGTGCGTTGTGTTTGTCATTTTTCCTAAACACTCTAGCAGATCCAAGTGCGTTGTGTTTGTCGTGGCCATTTAGAGAAGTAGAGAAATGTGCTTCTCTACCGAGCCCGATCTCCTATCGGTACAGTGCTGGTGTTGACTGGGGTGTGTATGATGTGGTGTGTCCTGAGTTGCGCCTTTGCGTTATTGGCTTGGGGTTTGGCTATTATGTATTAATGTACTCCTTGGCTACTTCAACAAGTTGAGGGTCACCCCGCTCCTCACTCTCCATATTGATCAACTCACCCAACAACTCCCAAAAGTTGGTACACTGCACAAGGTTGGATCCCTGCTTAATATAGATTGGGTCTAGTTTGTTCTCCTCCTTTGGGGTCAACACTACCACCAAACCCAAACTCTCCAAACTCTCAACAACTTTACTTTTCTGGAGGGACTCCAACACCGATCTGTTGTCGATGATACACACTTTCGTCTCCACTTCTTTTGTGGCAACGTCGGGTCTGTAATTCTCCAACAAAGCAATAGCCTGTTCAGCGGTGATCTTCTTAACTACCTTGGTCCTCAAGTTGGTCTCTATGATTATGTGAGTAAAGGGTACCCGTCCACCAACTCTTCTCTTAAACTTGATCTCCCACACACCTTTTTTACTGCCTTCTGCAAAGGTGTGTTGCATTGCGCTGCCTGTGTAGTACACACCTCCTGGTAAGGTCTGAGCCTCATGAATGTGACCACTAATCACTGGTGTTCCGGCCACGTCGAGAGAATGAGGAGGCCAGGGATCACCATCAGAGATTCTTCCTCCCATCTGGGCACCCTCAAACTCCTGGTGGGCAAACACTGCGTCGATACTCCTCCACTTGATCTTACCGAGAGTGTCCAGTGCCTGCTTAAACATACCTTTGGGAACATATGGACACATGATAAACTTTTGATATCCCATGGTTATAATTTGGGGTGTGTCGATTATCATCACGTTGGTGATACTCTCCACTCCGTGAAAGGCGGTGAAGAAATGGCTGCTTAATAGAAACTGCGTCTCGTTCATGAGATCGTGATTGCCTATGATGAGGTAGGTGGGGACCAAACGACCAAGTCTTTTCAAAAACTCCACAGCCAAATTGTATGGTTGAGTGTAGGCCATGTTCATGTGATGTAACAGATCACCCAATACCACCACAAAATTGGGTGTCCTCTCTTCCACTATCCCGACAACCACATCCACGAATTTGGAGGCGATTGCCAGGTACTTTTCTCTAAAGTGAGGATCACCTATAGTGATGCAGGTGATAGTGCTGACGCGAGAAGTGAGTGTAAGAGTGTCCATGTGTTGTGACTAATGGTTGGTATAGGTTTAAATCCATTTTCCTTTCGACCTCAAAATCATGATTGCCAAAGTTTGGGAAAGATGTGACGCTTGCGTCACATCTTTCCGTCTTAGAGAAAGCGTCTCTCGAGAGACGCTTTCTCTAATGTTTGGGGAAGTCTCAAAGAGACTTCCCGTCCTAGAAAAGGTGGTGCTAGCACCACCTTTTCTAATGTTATTTCCTAATTTTGGTAGGAAAAAGTTAAACGTAAATTACAGGCCATTCACATAGGTGATACTTACGTGGGCCACGTAAGTGGCCCCAGATCCTCCTGCAATCAGCTGTGCTACAACGGTATTGGTAGCCAATAGGGTAGTGACTGTGGAGATTGCATACTGTGGATTGGCGGTACCGCCAGCCACGATCTGATAATTACCGGCCGCGATTACTTTGTTGGTGGCCAACGCGTCGGTCTTGAGGATCTGTACCTGAAGAACGTAGTCGTTTACACCGGCACTGGTGCTATCCACGTAGACAGTGATGTTGTAGGCTCCCGGCTGAGATGCCGTGTACACACCAGTTCCCGTGTTTAGGGCTGCTGGTGTTTTGTTGGCGTAAGTAGCATCCAGAGAGCTGGCCACAATGGGAAACGTGCCACTAGCACCGGTGCTAGTGGACTGAGTAAACCAATCCGCAATCTGACCAGAGGTATCGACAATGGCAGTGACCACTCCCTGATTATTGACGGTCACCACGGGGTTGGAATAAGTTCCGGCCACTCCTCTGGAGGTGAGAGCCAGAGGAGTTCCGACGGTGCCGTTGCCTGTGAGTGAGGCGTCGGTCACACCACTGCTAGCTGCCGTCAGTTGTCCCTGGGCATTGACGGTCAAGTTTGTCAAAGTGTAAGACCCAGCGATAACAGTGGTATTGGCGATGCTGATCGTTCCAGCAGTTGTGATGGGGTTGGTGGGAGTTGCGGTTAAGCCCGTTCCAGCAGTTATAGACGTCACGGTACCACCGTGAAGATCATACCAAGCAAAACCATCGGAGAACATCACCGTAGGAACTGATTCGTCGTAGGCAATGTACCCTCGTTCTGTGTACTCTGTAGGAGCAGAGGTGCTCGCTAACAAGGGTAACCCGAGGGTCAGCTCGCTGGTGATGTTATCTGTTTGGATGGTATGAAACCTCTCATCGTTGTAAATCTGGCTGTTGAGGTTCACGTTCACGTTACTCATTTCGTTGTGTCATAAAAAAATCCACACACCAGTGAAACTGGTACCGACACCCATTCTCGGTCCGATCTAAACCCTAGCTGTGTTCATACTAAATCCACACCCGTCTACACTCACGAATGAAAAAGACAAAACTCACTCAGGCAACCTTTGTGCCTATGAAAGATACTCCCTTCACCTCAAGAAACTATGGAGGAGGAGTCACTGCTCCGACTGCACTGGTACAGCTTATGCATCCTCATGCCAACGTACCCACAAAAAACTTTGACGAATCGATTGGGTATGACGTTGAGCTGGTTGAGAGGTGTGATGGAAGAACAGAAGATATGGTGAATGATGTGACGTTGTTTGACACAGGCCTAGTAATAAAACCTCCTGAGGGGTACTACTTTGAGGTCGTGGCAAGACGCTCCCTGTACAAGGAAGGGTATATGTTGGCAAACAACATTGAGATCATCGATCCCTGCTACCGAGGGAATGTGATTGTGGGACTATACAAGTTTAAGGATGGTGACGATCTCAAGTTACCCTTTGGAGCAGTTCAACTGATCCCAAGAAAAGCAGAGTACATTTATGTGGGTCAGTCAGACGAGCAGCTCGCAGAGGAGTCAGCCAACTTTGATGAGCCTGTGGCTGTGGCCAAACCACCTGTTCCGTACTCACTAAAAGGAAAAGAGAAGATGCGTTCTCATGCATCCTCATCACGGGCCACTCGTGGAGGAAGAGCAGTCGGTGCCAACCAGATGTTTAGTTAATCTTTTCCCAACGATTCGTATAAGAGTATCATACGAATTGAAAATGGAAGAGTGTGATGACGACGTTGATCAAGGTCAACTCAGGGCTCCTTTCAACAAAGAGTATCTGGTGTACAGTTGTTGTTCCATCAAGAGTTGTGCTCACCTGGACAACATCATTATTCGGCTCAAACAGTTTGTTCCTATGAGTTACAGGTATGAGTTTAGTTGTTGTCTGCTTTACTCAGAGCCGCGGTTTTACACTCTACTCAGTAGGCAATTCTCAACGGGGTGTAAGTATCCTCATTGTGTTATGTCAAAGGTGAGCGAAGTAAAGGTGATCGAGCCTGACTGTTACAACCCAGCAAAGAGACGACTGGTGGGGCTGATGTTGGAGTCATCATCATTCTTCATAAGAAGAAACAAAGAACTCAAACAGGAGTGCAATGCCGAGGAGGAGCACCCAAATTATCTGGCCTATGTGGTATTGGCTCACCTCGACAAAAACTTGTCTGCACAAGAACTCGAGACCCTAAGACAGACCTTTGTTGGAATGCCCATTGAGTTTGAGACCGAGTCCCATAAACTCGTCTTGGCCACTGGTTCTTGAACGCAAGTCAAGACTTGGTTCACCAAGGGTTGAACGCAAGTCAAGACTTGGTTCACCAAGGGTTGAACGCAAGTCAAGACTTGGTTCACCAAGGGCAACCAAAGGCAACCAAGGGTTGAACGAAGTCCTTTGGAACTTGTTCCAAAGGAATGCAAGTCCTTCAGGATTCAGCCCAAAGGGAAGGGGATTAAACCATGGTACGATATAAAATGCAGTTTGAGGAGGTGGGCAAAGGAACCAAAGGCGGTGCACTGGTCGGAGATCAGGCCAAAGTTTCAATCTCTGCGCAACCAATCTCTGCGCAACCATCAGCAGGAGGTGTGAGAGACTTGGTCTCTGCTTTTTTTCAGGGTATCCTCTTTTTTAAAAAAGAGGATATCAATGACTCAAGCATCTACATTGCCAAAATTACTGCTTCTTCAAACAACAGTTTCCTCACGTTGGTGTGTCCCATCAAGTCAAATGACAAAATCTACATTGACAGTCCAGGTGTATGTTTAGAGTCCGTGCAGGCACGAATCCTCCCAAACGTTGGCAACTTCAACATCTCTCCACAAAATTGGAAGGTGTCCAGAGATGTAAGTGAAGTTGGGTACAATACCCCAATTTATCTGATAGGTAAGACGCGAGAGTACTCGACATACACCACACCGGATCGATCGATCGAGGTGATTGTGTATCACAACCCCAAGAAAAAGGATCTCTCAGGTAAGACCTCAGCTACTCAGTATCCAGAGCAATTTTCCCTTTTGGGAGCACTGGAAACCTGGGCGTGTGTTATACATTTTAAAGACAACTTTTGTAGGTTTGAGAAGGTCTAGACCGATGTCTCCATGAGTAGTCTCTTTTTTCTGTCCTTGGTAAAGCTCTTGACGGCAGAGATTGTACTCCGTTTTTTGCTTTTCTCGTAGGCAACAAACTTGACCTGTGCACTGGTTTTTGACCGGGAGCCAACCAAAGGTGGCTCCCTCGGGTTAATCTCTAAGATCTTACCCTCGCTCATAGTGATATCATCCGGAGAGAGTTGTTTAGTTTGTAGTAGAGCCAGTAGTTCGAAGAACCTGTCTGTCCGATCATCGGGATAAGTCTTGTCCACGTACTCGCTGAGCAGTTCCTCTTTCATCGACCTAGAGCGGATACCGCTCCAAGAGGTGTATTCAAATTTTGGAGGAAATGATGCCTTGGGGAGTTGTCCTCTGGAGTGTACACCAAAGTACATTAAATACTTGGTAGTCAAACGGTACAAACCCCATGCACTCAAGGGTTTTGCTGTTTTGGTAAAGATCACCTCTTCGAAGGGTCCCTTTCGTTTTCCATCTTTTCCATTCACTGATACATCAAGTGTATACCTAAAAGTCATGCGAAATGTCGTTGGATCAAACGAGACAATATACTGAGGAAACTTTCCCAGTGATAGAGAGTCAAACACTCCGAGCCAAAAGGGGTAAATGGTGTAGTTCTTACAGGCTTGAAAGATTGGGTAGGTCTGGGTGGTCATTTTATTATGCGGGGGTACCGTCAAGCTTTTCACTTTTAGATTCTAGACCACACAGTCTAGAATCTTATACAAACACAGCTAAGGCTTTTAGTCTATGCATGTTGTCACTTGGTGTTGTGTGTGGATCTGCGTGGGTGTCTGTGTTTTACTTGCTGTTTGGGGGTGGTTTATGGTGATGTATCAACCTCTCAGGTTTTGTATCAACACATCTCCACGAAACTGTCACTCATACGATTCAAACGAATTTCAAAGCATGGTGACCACCGGTTCAATAATTTTATTTGCAGGAGCATCCAAGGCTCAAAAAAATCTCAGGACGTTGATCAGGTGTCACTTTGACCACTGCTCAATCCTTATCAACTCTTCACCCAAACTTTTGGTGTGGGAGTCAGACATTGGTCAGTACAAAACCCCAGGCACCAGGATCATCCCTTTGGACAAGAAACTCAAGAGGTGGAAGGGGTTTAGGTTTTTTGTGTTGCTCAAGTTTACTGGTACTCCGATTGATGAGAGTTTACTGGAGAATCACATCCTAAGGTATGCCGGTACTCCTCTGCACACCTCCAGGGGGTTGTTAAAGTACTTTTTCCCATGGTTGTTCTCACGTCCGACCGAAAATGAATCCATGAAGGAGAGAGGAGTGTTTTGTTCAGAGTTGGTATATGAGTGTCTGACGGACGTGGGAGTGGTTCGTGAGGCCAACTCGTGGGGTTTTTCTCCAGGAGAGTTTTTGAAGGTTAATGAGTTTACCACTCCGGGAAGAGCATATGCCCCTCCTCAGGTGTACTACTTTTAAAAACCGCTACCGTATCGAAATGGAGTTGCTCGGTTATATTTACTTTATCGTGGTGATGACCCTCATCTGCGGAGTGGTTTGGTTTTACGTTGGGCTGGTAATCTACCAAAGGTGCGTAGGAGAAGAGAAGGAGAGGGTTCGCATAAACGATGATGACCTGGTGTTTCTCGAAACCTAAAAACCGATCTGGCTGGAGAAGTTGAGATAAAGTAAATGGAGGGTTTACAATCAGGTAACCACAAGGAACTGGGTCAACTAATCTCTTTGGCGGCACCAGATGTCAAGACTTATTGTGCACTACAACTCACAGCAAAGGTATTTGTGGTCAGAAGACTAGAGGAGGTCACTATCCAAAACAGTATTAAGAGGTTGACAAGGTCTTATCTATGGATGGAACCTTTTGTTGATGTTAAGCATGGACTGTGCAAATGGTACTACAACACAGGAACACTCCAGAAAGCAACGTACTTTTACAAGGGAGTCAAGGTGATTTCCAAAACATATCATCCCTGCGGAAAGATTGAGGGTGTTGTTTACTTTGATGAGCAAGGTCTAAAGCATGGGTCGTACCTTACATGGACGGATGACGGTGAGTTGGATTCGATCACTCCTTATAATCATGGTGTGCTTGATGGTGTGGCTGTGGCGTGGATTTCCAATGCACCGGTCAGAGATAGGGCCAGGACTTTGGTCTGTGCACTGCGGCCTTCTCAACGAACGGAAGCTGGTCAAAGACCCGCTCAGTACATAAAAAGTTTCAAGGATGGTGTACTTCATGGGTACTGTTATGATGTCTTGAATTACTCCGTCAGGCACCAACGTCCTCGTTACCAAAGGATTTTATACTATGATGGAGTAGCTTTGGCTGCCGATACACTCTACGCTGAACAAGTTTTGGTCTAGTCTTTAACCAGGGAGCTAAGGAGCTAAAACCGCGGCTTGCGAGTTAGTGCCCGAGTTGCATAAGATATATATACTAAACAATGAACACAGATTCAGACTCATGTCGACCTTCTTTGGTGGGCAAAAGAAAACGTGATGGGGAATGGAACTGTCCCCATGGATTGAGTACAGGGGTGTAGTGTATGCCAAGTCTGTGTTCACAACGTACCTCAACAGGTATGTCAGTGGTGCAACTCATCACCAGAGATACCAACTAAGAAACTATGTCCATACTCAGCCAAGTACTGCGACTGTGTTTGGTGCAAATGGTGGAAAACATATCCTCATGGGAGATTAAAGAGTAATTGTGTTGCGTGTCATCCGTGTCCTCATGGGAAACTGAAAAGCCGTTGTCGAGCATGTAAAACAACCCAAAAAGATAAATCAGACACTACCATTATCATTAAACACAATGAACAACAATTAGATAATTCAAGTGAGCAGTCTCTTTTATGACAGATCGCTCAACCAGTTTCTCACTCCAACTGGGAAAATTGTGGGGACGTTCTTTTATGGTTGTTGTTGATGTGAATGGATGTGAAGAACTGATCCCAGATAGGTTTCAAGCCTCTCTGGGAAAAGGGGAGGGGTGCTAGAGCGCAGAGTGAAGCTTGTTCATGATGTACTCCTCCAGAGCATGGGGTTTAACCGTATGAGGAATCCTTATCAGGGTAATCTTTCTTGACTTGCAGATCCTGTCCTTTAAAAAATCTCGTCTGACCTGGTTGACAAAGTCTCCATTTTTTCTGTGGAAGTACGGTACCTTTTGAGAGTGTTGTCTACCATCGTACTCAAAGGCCAGTCCCACTCCCAACTTGGTCTTGATCGAGTCACAGTATCCATCGAGCTCTAGTCTTTTTTTGGTGGCAGGGTTGACCAACCATTCTGGCCTCACCTTTGGGAATGGCTTTCTCAAGACTCGTTCGAAGATTTCTCTACACCTAGCCTCAGGTTTCGAAGTACCACCAAATGACTTGGAGATCTTTGGTACAACAGGAAACCTGACCTTTGTTCCCTGAACTGAACCAGGGGTCTGCCCCTTGAATAGGATGACGATTGCCATCAACACCATCACGATACAAATCCATGTATCAATGTTGATCAACAGACTCCACCAATTCATTTAGAAAGACAAAGGCCTTTATAACTGTGACACTGGTTTAGAGAATAAGGAAAAAGGGTCATTTAACCTTTGGTCTAGAACCACCACACGAGATATAGTTGGCGCACCCAACACATAACACGCAAGAGGTGACTCGGTCGGAAAGAGTATTTTGCTCTAGAGGATCGCACCCTCGGTTTATTTATATCTTTTTTGAGAGTAAAATGAACTATCCTGCTCCGCAAGTTCCTCACACGGGAAGGCAAAAAATTCCTGGTCAACGCGCCAGAGTAGTTAGGGAGGGAGGCAACTACCCGAAAAGATACTCACCAACCAAACCATACATCCCTCCCAGAGAAAACAACCCACCCCCTTTTTGGGAGGGGCCATATGGCATGTTGGTTCCATCGACCGTGTCGTCCGTGCCATATCATGATGGTGGGAATGTGATATACCGAGATGGAAAGATCTCTGACACACATGTTGATCCTAAAAAGGGGATGTCAAAAGAGAGGTACCTTGGGTCGTACGCAACGTATGGTAGAGATGCCAGGTGGTACTACGCTCCCAGGAAAAAACCCTGCGTGGGTAATAGGAGGCACTAAAACGGGAATCCTCTAAAAACTTAATCCAGTCCTCAAGAAATGAATCGTCCAGGGTTTGGTTTGGGACCTGCACGAACCGAAGGCATGACCCCATCTCCTATCAGTACACAGAGTTTTGATGGGTCATCTTATGTGATGTATGCCGTAGTGTCATGCATAGTTTTGGTTGCTGTGTTCTGGGCACTCAACGCGTTTTTGCTGTACTCTAAAAACTCGTCCGAGGGGTTTTTGGGCAGTCCCAATACCGTGTTCTCCAAAGGAGCGAGAGGATATAGTTTTAGTTGGATTAATCCAACTAAAACTACTCTAACTGGAGAGAGTTGCAGAATGCCCGCTAATTACTCAGCCAGTCAAATTCCTTACTGCGAAATGCTTGACCTTCTCGAGGAAAAAGTTGGTTGTTACGCCAACTGTATTCAAACTTACACGGGAGGAATACGAGGAGTGTGCTACCCCAATATCCTCACTACATATAACAAGTATGCCTATGAACTAGATTCCCCTCACTTTAGACCAATGTCTTTGGCACCATGCACTGAGAACGATCCTTGCTGTTCGGCCCCCAATAGCTCCTTCAATCAGTACAGCTTTCTTGCTACTCAGTCTGAGAGAAATGCGATGAACCAAGTGGTTTAAGTTTCGTATACAATGAATACGAAACTCATTACGGTCTGTGTTGTTTGTACTAAACACATCTTTCAGTCCTTAGTTTTATCCAAAGTATCAAATGGTGTCGCGGTTCGAACAAGACATGACCACGATAGTGGCAAGTACTATTAGGATTACATCTTATAACAACGCAAATGGGGAGATGCCCTATCAACTGGTCTGTCCTCAAAACGATAAGATCACCTGGACATGTGGCGTAGATCAGACAGAAAAAATCACAGAAATATATTCGTATCGTGGTAGCGATACTGAACCACCTGGAAAAAAGGGACAGTACCTGATGAGTAAGGAAGAGGCCATCTCTCACAGAAACCAACTCTTGGTCAATGGGTGGGTACCCAGCAAGATGCCCAAGGCCAGGGCAATGTATCCTGGCATGAAGCCAATAGAGGTGGGGGAGGAGGACTCGATAAAGTTGAACCGGAGACAGAAACGTAATGGGGCCAAGATGCTAGACATGCTCACCAATGAGAAGGGTCACGACCGCAAGACTGGTAAAAAGAGGGGTAAGGGTGTGAAGCTTATTGACTCCCCAACAAAGTCACTCTAGAGTGACTTTGTTGGGTTTTGTACCAATCCAATACAAAATCTAAAAACACCCGTCCTCTTTACAAATGACCACTCAGAGGGTTGAACGCAAGTCAAGCCTCGGTTCACCAAGGGTTGAACAAAGTCCTTCGGAACTTGTTCGGAAGGAACGCAAGTCAAGCCTCGGTTCACCAAGGGTTGAACAAGTTCCGAGGGAACCCACACAAGGCACCAAATCCCTCAACGTGAGAGGAAGTAGTTCCTCTCCTGATTTTGGTAAGAAGATAGATGAACACCGTAAACTAGTGGAGCAGCTAAAGAAGTTATCAGTGGAGAATATCACTTGTGCAGTGGCTATCCTTCAATCATTTTTGGACCCCAAGATCTTGACCAAGTTAAAGATCGAGGCAATTACCTCTCCAAACTCTGAGGTGATGGCAGTGGCGCAGAATGAAGATGCATTGCAAAACCTGCTCTCTAGAAAAGTGGAGGAGAGAGTAGAGGACTCACGTGTAGTAATCAAGGAGTTGGATGCATTCTGCACAAGGATAGTGGAGAACAAAAAACCATCTGCCTATGATACCCCGTTCTTGTATCAGGTATGGAGTGGGGAGATGTATGGTGACACCAAATATGGGGGGCTAAAAAAGTTACTTGAGGATGTGAGAGTGATCAACGCCAAACTTAAAGAGTTGAACAAAACTCCAAGTGTGACTAGTGTAATGGGATAATTTCGTATCGAACGCAATACGAAATCATAAGTTACCATGTTCCGTCAGGTTTGACCTCAAACTTGTACTCTGAGTCGTTAACCTTTCTATATTCAGTTACCTTTTGCTCAAAAAAGTTGGTTTTATTTGCCATGCTCACGGTATTCATCCAAGGAAAAGGATTGGTAGCTCCCAAAAAAAACTCTGGAAATTCCAGGGAAGAGGTAAGGGAGTTATACACCACCTTGGTATATTCAATCATCTCCTCTGAACTCATACCAATCAATCCTTTCCCATCCAAGCTACGCTTGATCAGAGCAGCAACGATTTCAAATGACGACAACACTATCAACTTGACCTGTTCTTGATACTTTTTATTACCAGCAAACCCCAACACCCACAACACCCCAACAGCAAAGTTCATGTGAAGCGCCTCGTCCCTGGAGATTAGCTCGTTTGATTGAATAAATCCTGGTACCTTGTTTTTGTCACCTCCCAACCAACGAATCGGTACAAACCCCACATTGAAAAACACTCCCTCGTACACAGCAAATGCAAAAATTCTCACTTCCAAAGGATGTTCTCGTTTCATCCAGAACGAGACCCACGCTGCCATTGAAGTTATCTCAGGGCAGTGCTGAATAGCATTTGTAGCTCTGAGTTTTGTCTCCTCATCTCGCACTACAGTCTCGATCATCAACGCATAGGTTTCAGCGTGTATCGCCTCTACTGCATTCTGCATGGCATAAAATGCCTTCGCCTCCTTAAAGGGAATCTCCTCTTGAAAGTTGGTTGACAGATTCTCCATGACGATGCCATCCGCTTGAGAGAAAAAGAAGAGGATAAACAACAAAAACTCACGCTCATTATGTTGTAGGGAGTCCCACGAGTACCTATCGTTGCTAAAATCAATCTCTGCCGAGACCCAAAACATATCCCTCTGATTTTCAAAGTACTCGTACAATCCAGGGTACTGCAGGGGAAAGATTGAATACCTGGCGGTGTCGAGTACTTTGATATCTGTAGTGTACTGCTTCATGAATGCTGAGAGTTGGTCTGCGAGTGTGTCCGCAGACCTCTCTTTTCTCGGATTCTCCCAGGTATACACCTCATCAAGGGAGGTGGCGGTCACTAGAGAGGCATCAAGTTTTTTTAGAGTGGTCATGGTGCGTGTTTTACTTTTTCAACCCAACCTTTGTTTTGGTCACTTTTAAATTAGTCCTGCTCCTCCATCTTGCTTGGTCTGCGTTGCCTTTCTCCATCTTTACTACGATGTTCCTCTCTACGATGTGATCCCTCACCATCGGAATTTTGTCTATCCTCCCTAATCTCCTCTACCGAGATCGATGGGCCTCTCATTCTTCTCTTCCTCTTATTATGAGGCATCTCAAACATACCTCCCAACATATGCTTCACTACAAAAAAGGTGATCATTTTAAAGACTATAAAGAGGATTAACCTAATCTCTACTGGGATGCTCTGCCCCCAGGAGGAGTAACTCTTCTCACCCATCTCTATTAAGAATTTGTCATACTCCCTGTGCTTCTCCAGCGCCTCTCTCTCATTCTTGGCAAATCCTCCAATGTCAATGCTCATCCACTTTGCAAACCCCTCCATCCCAACGAATGACATCAAGATGTATCCCTGGTAGCTGTTGATACAGTCGTCCATCGTCAGCTCTTTCAAGCTTCTTTCATAGGCAATTTTCATCTCAAGGGGATCACTGTGCTTGGTAAACTCTGGCAGAGCTGCCTTGGGATACTTCTTCTTTAAAACTCTAAACCTCCACAGATACTCATCCACATCCCGAGCCTCCCTCTCTTCTGGAGAGATCTCAGGTTCTGGGGGTGGAGCATTCTCCTCCGGATCTGGCTCATCTGGTACCAAGGGAGGTGGCGCTTGAGCGGGTTGAACCCCTGGAACCTGACCTACAATAACTGTGACCGGTGACACTGGAGATGGTTGAACGCAAGTCAAGCCTTGGTTCAACCCTTGGTGAACCATGTGTTGGACGCCGGGATGTTGGATGGCGGGGGTCGGAATTGGGTAAATCACCCCCTGAGGATCAGCCGTCACAGGAGCAAAGGGTCCAACGGGAACAGGGGACGTCAAGGTCGTGGCAGTGGGTGGTGGTTTGGTTTGAGCTGCCACAGAGTGTCCCAAGATGTTGGGATCTATGGCAGTGTGCGATGGGGTTTGGGTCGTTACTCTACCTCTACTCTTTCTAGCTGTTCTCTTCCTGGGCACTGATGGGGCTCCCTTCTTCAGCTTGAGTTTATTCTCCATCAGGTCCAATTTTAGGTTCTCCAAAGGAGGAAAAGAAGGTGGAAGATCCAGCAGAGGAGTTGGTCTCGGGATACGGTTCACAACTATGTTTAGGCCTCGTTTTGGCATTTCGTTGGTTTGACTCACCCCCGGTTGATTTTATCTTTAGGTTTGATCACAAACCTAATTGTATTTATAAATACCAACTCGCTACTTTGGATGACGTGGTACGAGGCTAGTACATTCTTTGTGGTGTTTGCGACTGCATCGCTGCTGGTGTTGCAGAGTCTTGTCACGTGGCTAAAAGGCAACTATAAACTTGGGTATAAACTCCTCACAAGTGAAATGGTGATTGCACCCTCAAAGGATATCGACATCTTATACCCTTGCAGCACACCCTCTGATCACTATGTGGCTGGTTTAGAGTTTTGTGAGTCTCGCAAAACACGAGCAGAGAAGTTGGCATGTTATGATGAGTGTCGTCAAAACTCACAAGCTATGAGCGGAGGGTTGTACCCTAATCTAGACAAAAGAATGTTTGGGACGAAAGTGGAGTAAGCTTCACATCTTTCCGTCCTAGAGAACGCGTCTCGGGAGACGCGTTCTCTAATGTTTGGGACGAAAGTGGAGTAAGCTTCACTTTCGTCCGTCCTAGAAAAGGTGGTGCTAGCACCACCTTTTTTAATGTTTGGGTTTGACCAGAGGTGATGGTGTGTCTCTCCAAACACACCATCCTGGATATTAATCTACTTCTTTTCTATCACTGTGATGACATCGTCGGTGTTACTCAACACCAGCACCCACGTTTTAGTTAACACCTTTATCTCCTCCAGAGTAGGATGTACCACTTGACTATATCTCTCTACATCAGTAGTTTTCTCTTCATGTACTCCAAGGGAGTAAACAACTTGGAGGTGTCAAAATACCCTTGAGCGTAGTGTATGTGTTCATAGTATGCAGCAACCTCCAGTTTTAGTAGAGACAATTCGACGATCTTTCCTGGAGGTAAAGGAGAAAGTATCAAGCAGTCCCTAAGTATCGTAACGTCTCAGATCTTTGCTCAACTGGAGGAGATACAGGATCCTCCATACAACTTTGATGAGGAGTTGGTGGAAACCACTCAGGAACGGGTTAAGGCGTTCTCCAAAATTGTGTCCAAAATAGTAAGAACCATAATGGATCGCACATAAAAAAGTTTCTGGAAAACAAATGGAGTCAAGTACGGCACACTATCTGCTACTTGGAGGAGTTGTGTTACTACTGGTGTTGGCAATCGTCAATCTGGCCCTCACCATTGCAGACTACAGGAAAAAGGAGGGGTACTTTTCGGGTGGCAATGGAGGATTTAGCTCTTCAACCAACAGAGGGTACAATGCTTTTGGGACCAGGGAGAACTCAACATGAGTGATGAACGCAAGTCAAGCCTTGGTTTACCAAGGCTTGACTTGCGTGGTTTCGTTTATTAAAAACGAAACCTACAAAAACTTACAACACACACCTCTCCTTTAGAGACTGGCAGATCTCCTCCTTCTTTTCGGTGAGAGCCTCTCTCCATTCGGAAGTTTTGGTAGGTGGTGACAGAGGTGGTTGACGTTGGGGGAGTCTGGTGGTGATGTTACTCTCAGAGTTTACCAATGCGAGTCTTCTCAGAGAGGGTGTTTTCCTCACACCAATTTCACTGCATGAACAGGAGAGACTCCTTGACCTTGGCCTGGGAGGACTGTACTCGGTGTACTCAGACATCGATCAAAGAGAGACCTTTCGACCAAAGAGAGACTGTGCTATTTTATAACCCCGCCAATACCTAAACCAGGGAGTTTGTCCAACCTAAACCTCACCACTATAAATTCCTCGTCATCTGTGCTTCTCCCAAAGGTCTGATCTTCGGCCGATGTTTGGGATGAAAGTGTCTCGGGAGACACTTTCTCTAATGTTTGGGGAAGTCTCTTTGAGACTTCCCGTCCTAGAAAAGGTGGTGCTAGCACCACCTTTTCTAATGTTGGTTCATACGCCACTCTAAGGTTTCCAAACACCGACAAATTCCCTGTTCCCACCGTTCCCCCAATAAGAAACGATCTTCTTCCCAAGATGACTCGTCGTTGTATGTGATCCATAATATACACGTCAAAGTTGACCATACCAGCGTCAAGCCTGTTCTTGGGACATACGTACTTATCCTTTATCAATAAGATCATTACTGAAGAACAACCCCTACCGTTAAACAACTCCTTTACGAGCGGTTTGATGGCTGCGTAGAACCGGTCCAACACATCAAAGCACAACAAATACGAACAAAACACTTCAAACGACAATTTCATCCTGGTCACCCCCTGCTGACGAGGGTGTGTTTTGTTCATTTCAGGTGGCACGATGGTCAACATCTGACGTATGGCATGAGTCAAGTCGCGGTATGTGCTTGAAGTAAAACAGTTACGGTACATCTGAGGGGTGAGCTTTGTTCTTACTGGACGTGGTGAACAATCTTTTTCGGAACTTGTTTCGGAGGAGAGTTTGAGTGGGGTGTTGGCCCATAAAAATATAGAGGGATCTAGCTCTCCAGTGAAACTCAAATCGATTGACTCGTCGACTTCGAGATGTATCGGAGTAAATTTTTGCTCCTCACACCATTGTAGGTGGAGGTTCATTTTTAACTTATTAATGTAGATAAGTTGCTAATAGAGATGTATCAGTTTATTCCTATAAAAGATAAAATAGGAATGTTTGGGGAAGTCTCAAAGAGACTTCCCCAAACATTGGTCTAATACTAATAGTGAGCCCTACTAGCGCCGTAGGCATCCAGAAGACGACTGTGGCTCAAGCCAAGAGGGTTGGTAAACGGAGCAGGAGAACAGTATACCCTCTTGGGAGGAGGAGCAGGAAAGTAACAGCCTGGGTTGTTAGCCCCCACCTTGTTGACGATATCAGCGTTGTAGGAGTTGTAGTAGCCTCCACCGTTGCTTTGGTTGGGTACCATCGTAGCATACCCACCACCATAGTTGTTCATGAAACCGTTGCCGGAGTTACACGCACTCATTTTGGTGGAGAAGTAATAAAAAAAATCGTCAAAAGTACGACTCCTCGTTGCTACATGCAAGCAACTTGCATGTAGCTAAAACCCAATCAGCCGATTTACACAAACCACGTGTCAACCAAAGATGACGCTCTGCCATCAAACCGAGATCTTTTAGTCGAACAAACTCCTTTGGGACTAGTTCCAAAGGAAGATAAGGGCGCTTCACATACCGAAGGCCTGGCTCGGTCTTCGACCAGTACACCTTCCCTTTGGAGTGGAATTCTTTTTGGTGAGAATGGTAGATTACTCGGTTGGGTTGAGTACCGAGGAAGACTGCACAAACCTTTGGTTTGGCTCGGTCTCCGATCGATATATTCTCTAACGTAGTGTTGAGATGTTGGCGTCGTACGCGGCGGTGACGTGGTGTGACCACGATTTTTCTCAGAGTGAGGTGCCTTTCCTCGTTCCGGAGCCACATCCTGATTAGCTCTACTTTTACCAAACAACCCATATCTGGTTTTTAACACCTCCATAGCACGGGAGGCGGCGACTTTTTTGGCCTGCTTAATGTCGTCGGACTCAGCATCCGAAAGCTTGATCATCCTACCATCAATCACTCCATACAGCTCGGCATAAATCATTTCGTCAGCCAGCTTTGTAGTCCTAAACAACTTTTTGACCGGGGGCCATCTGTAGTGATCTGGGTATTCCTCCTTGAAGGTGGTGACCGGATCCTTGCAGTTCTCTGGATCAATAATCTCATCAAGGTTACACTCCTCTAGCAACTTTCTAATAATCTTGGCACATAGTATCTTGGCAGTGGACTCCATCCTAATCTCACTGGTTAGGATACATAAACACCCCATGATCGACTCCATTACGTCACCCTTGATCTTGGCCTCGTTATCCTTGTCGCTGGGAATTCGTAGTAGTAACTGTACGAGCCCGTACTTTTCCGCAATCTCTCCCAACAACTTATTGGACTGAACCTTGTGCTTAATGATGGTAGCCGTTCCAGCAGTACGTAGCGCAAAGTGTTTGTACACATACAAAGCCACCTCGAGGTTGATGATGCTATCCCCAATAAACTCGAAAAACTCATAATTGTTGTACTTGTTGTAAGATTTGTGAGTCAGAGCACGGTCAAATTGTGACATGTTCTTTTCGGTAAGGATTAGCCGGGAGATGTGGTCTGGTATTTCGCCTCGTTTTAGCAGAGCCGAAATGGCATTATAAAGTTGTTGTAGTCTAGTCATTTGAGTAGAATACTCCTTTTATTTGTTACAAGAGTTTCATTTTTATCTAAAAACATTTTACACATTTCACAGTAGTTTTTGTGTCTTCTCACTGTTGTACTCACTACTCCTTTTCCATTAATAATATAGACATCTTGATTGTACCCTTTAACTAAAAGTCTTATATCTGTTTAGATACCAACATTGGGAAAAGTGCCTCCCGAGGCACTTTTCCCAAACTTCCCTCGGTAGGATGGACGAAAGTGGAGCTTGCTCCACTTTCGTCCTAAACATTAAGGAAAATGTCGAACAACCATGGAAGACTTTATGTTTTTATCCTCTACACCAGAATAGCTTTTTACCACACCCCTTACAACATTGACACTCTTCCACTCGTTCTTTTAGCTCGGAGATTTCAATCCTGCGTTGTAAATTATTTTGAATAACGTAGTTTACTGTC
>Ga0074046_10001590_pt1 | contig 20310 bp, 31 predicted proteins | sample BogForMeECP23OM3_FD_94441 | JGI IMG/M metagenome (GOLD analysis project Ga0074046, IMG submission 94441) | Bog forest soil microbial communities from Calvert Island, British Columbia, Canada - Bog Forest MetaG ECP23OM3 | ecosystem: Environmental > Terrestrial > Soil > Wetlands ... | reverse complement strand
TGGACAAATCTTGAACCCTTTTACAACCTTATTTTTCGGCACGATTCCTCCAAGAATGTAAAGTAGAGTTATACCGTTCATAGGCTTCGGTTTGTTTAGGGGGTCCAAAATATTTATCTGCTTGTTCTTCAGTAATCATCCCTTTCAAAATCAGTTGTAAGATGCAGGTTCGCCAACCACGATGGGATTCATTCAAGGGAACACCATGCTCATCAAATCGCATAATGCTCAACTCGGGAGCAAAACCATTTTGCACCCAACAAGCAATTTCAGGCTTTTCTAAACCAAAACCTTTTTGTACTAGTAGAGTCAACTTATCCGGGTGGGGGTGTGTCCTGTACCAACACTTTATCTTGACCTTATCCCGTAAAATGTTGATAAATTCAGAAGAATGTAAAATTCGTCCCATACGCTCATCAACATCGTTATACTCATCTGGTTTTACAAACTGATATTCCTTAGCTATTTCTTCGTTGCCTTCCTTCCAGCGGCAAAGTTCTTCTTTCGTCTGATTGGAACTATCATCATGAACATGCGTTCCGTACTCTGCGACGGCGGCTTCCATCTCGGGAGTCATCGGCGCATCTACCATGTAATTTTCCCACGGTGCGGATTCGTTGTTACGAGTGCCCTGAAACTTTTTAATTTGCTCTAAATTAGGGTTGCTATCTACGGCTTTAGGCGCAGATGCTTCCCACCGCTCCATATAATCGTCATTCGACAGAGCACTCATGGCCTATCCTCCTTTGGCTCAGGCTTCCATCAAAAGATAAGCCTTTCATGCAATGAACAGAATCAGTGTCCGCTATGGGGATCAGCCATAGTAACCGCCAACGCCTCGCTCGCCCTACGTATGACGAATCCGACTAGACTTTGCTTCAGGCAATAACGCTTTCTGCGAAGTCACGTCTGTATCAATCTCTTTCTCATATCCCCGATAGGGGAATGCAACGGTGTCATCCTGACACATACCTCTAAACTCCTGGTCGTTCTGAATCTGAATATTCTTCAATCTCCGAAGTTTGCCGTTCTCCTGCCTCAGATAAGTAATGGCTCTCCGGTATCTCACAAGTATCTGTCCAAGCAACTCATTTGACTCCATGAGTGCTCGTATAGTCAAATCTTTGTTCAAGTCCATAATTCCTCCCCCCAAGGAATGAGTAGGGCTGTATTCCTACAGCCCCTCTCAAATTACGCAATAACGTTTACAATGATTTGAGCGTAAATCATCTGCACGGGATCGCCACTAGCCTGTATTGGTTCAGGATCAATGGAACTCTGGACAAAATCAAAAGTCGGGAACTGGACTTCGACAATCGTTTGGCCTACATGAAGACTCGTAACCAAACCACTTCCAGAAACTGACGCAATTAGTGCAGAATATGCCACTTGATTTTTGAGTAAACCATTTCCACTGATAGCATTACTCGGATTGTAGCCCGAGAATGCGGGGTTGCCATAAGACTTGTATACTGGCGAACCTGCCGGAGTATATGAAGTATTTGCTACATCTTTTAGAACAGTTGTCAACTGACAAGTGTTATAATACTGAACAGTGTATCCCGTAGGACCGGCCAACGCACTAGACAAACTAAGAGTCAGTTCATACTGTGCAACGGGGTGCTTCGAAGAAGGCGCTGCGCCAATACCTTGGCCCAACGGAAAACCTGCTGTGCCTTGTGTTGCTGAGGAACCACCGCTATTATTAACAACGTTAGTACCTGTGACTTGAACATACGCTGCTACATTAAAACCGTCCGTAGGGGTATGTTGTGGATTGGGATTTGCCATATTATTCCTTTTCTGGTTCAAATGAACCAAGTTCTTTCGCCAGCGTATAGATTCTCTCTAACCGCTGTTCTACAACACGAAACGGAACAATTCCACCGTTAGCCCGTGACATACTACTTTCCATCCAAAACAGCAATGAAAATTTTGATTTGCTGGCTTGGCAGGAAAGTTGCGGGCTTTCGAAATGAGAACTGCAACAAGGGACCAAATTTCCAGGTACATGTCCTAAAGAAGAATTAATCCTGTCTAGCCCCCACACTTTACCGATACCGGGGAATCTCCCACAGTACGCACAGGGTCTAGGATGACCATTCTTCAAATAGTAATGAATCGCTTGTAAAATATTATCAAATCCAAACTGGCGATTCAACATCTTATCTGTCCAGCGCATTCCATTATATCTCTTTCGAATGCACTTGTAATAACCTTTTGACAGATGTTGAGCATGTTTTATAAATCTCGAACCCTCTTGCTTGTATTCAACAAGCATTCCGTCTTTTCGCCACTCAGCAGCCCAATCTTCTATCGTACCTACAGATATCCCTGTTCGGGTAGATATTTCCTGCATGCTTCGCTGTTGACGCAATAATTCTAAAGTCTTTTGACGTACTTCTTCCGAATGCGCTTTCATTTTCCCTCCTAACAGGGATTGAGTTAGGTGGGTGGTTAGGCACCCACCCTTCTCAAAATAGGCATATGCCTAAATTACTATACCACATTGTCAAGTTAGGAGATCGCCGAAGCAGCGTCAATCTGGCGCATCCTAATAGTTGTATCCAATATTGTTACTCGCTTTTCAGCGGGACTAGACATTTCTGCTAGTCTCTTGCAATTGTTATTCCTGCAAGTTCGGACTATCGCATCACCTTTCGGTGCCCGCTCACTTAGTCTCTCACGGTGCCTTTCAGCTTCCGCCTTGTTAGCCATTTCAGCTTCCAAGTCAATCAGAGTGGGTTTATTACTCGCCCCAATACTTATCATTTAGGGCCGAGTGACGTAGTAAAGTGAACCCTGTAAGAAGTCCCAATATCTTACATGACTACGCCTATCTAGCAATTAGCAACCTGCGGTAGCAGACATCGCTTTTAGTTTACTAGATATAACCTGGACAGACTTTGTATATCCAGGGATCAAACCTTCAGGATCGGCAACGGTTGGCTCCGCATTCTGAACAATATTACATTCAATGTTACGCCATTCGCCATCACCGAAACCGGTGTCGCCCTTGGCTCCGAGGTTAATGGAGAAGATACCATCACGCCCGAAGATGTAAGTGCGAAGTGCCGTCAGACCGGTAGTTCCGCCGTAGTTAATGGTCTGCGTAACAAGGTTAGTCTGATAAAACTGGACTCCCGTTGTAGGCAGTTCGATAACTTCGGTCAGATCAACCGACACCAGCGAATCCATCTTCATCAAACCCACCGGGGTGTGCTTGAGAATGTCAATTGGTGCGTCATTGCTGTTGTCAGCAATCACGTCGCCCAATGCGAACGGATGGATCACACCAGAGAAGCTCTTGGAAGCTTCATCAAACGGACGCACACTGCGACCCGCCAGCGATTGAACGCTGTTACGGATTTGAGAGAGCGACAGAGCGGTGAAACTCGAAGTGCTGGACTGGGCGAGTTGTGTAAGAACGCTTGCGTCAATGCTGGATGCGCCGTCAGCGGTTGCACGCACAAGTGCGGACAACGACTCGCCAAGGCGATACGACATTTCACGGGCAACGTTCTCAACTGTGTTATCAATGGCAGTTGCAAGACTGAGCGAACTAAAGTTCGCGTAATCTGCATCAAAGTTGTTTAGGATTTAAGACTGTTCACGGAACGTGAACGTCCCCTAATTCACACTAGGGACACTCTCATGGTCGCCCATGAGTTCAGACTCTATCTTTACAGCATCGCTGCTGATGCTTGACGTATTAGTCGTTAGAGGTTCACTACCGTGGTTAAGTGCAGATAATTTATGCATCAGACTGTCGCGTAATTCTTTGTTTTTTGCAACATCAGTCTTGAGCGACCATTGATTACAACGTGGTATTCTCAAAAACTCTAAGAAAACCTTTGCTTGCTCTTTCTTGATAACCAAATGTGGAAGAATTCCTAGAATAAAATCCTCTTTATTCTTCACCCCACTGAGTCTCCAAGAATGCATAGTTTTACGATTGAATCCGTGCATGTCTTTTGGGTCAAAAGAATAAAACTTTCCACCAAAATTATGCATCAAATATTTAATTAGTTCAATTGAAGTATTCCCAATCGTAATGCGAGCATTGTGATTCTCGCTATGTTTGTTGTAATAGATGGAAAAACTACCCTCACCATCCACGATTCCAGCCACATACGGCCAACGATGTTTATCGTTCATAGTGTCTTCCCTCGGTATTGTCTACTATTTTAGTATAGCAGATATCCACCGATATAGTCAAGTTTTTACGGTGAACTAGCAATTAATTCACCGATAGTCGCGGTATTTGTCAGTACGCTGACGCTGAGGGAAGAACCCACAGTGCCTTCCGTAGTCTGGACGGTGTTAGCGGCCAGCGGAACGTACATGAACATCTCCAATTAGGTCAAATATCGCATATCCAGTACAAGATGCTTAAAAATACTGGTTACCAGAATTCATCGGCAGGTCGAGACGTTCCGAGCATGCGACGAACGGGGTTTGCGCCTTCCAAATTTGTTATTGTTGTCCCCATCACTGGGGTCACGTTCTGCATGTCACCATGCAGTTCAGACTCTATCTTTAGTCAAGTTTGGGGCTTGACACGTCTTGCGTATTAGTCGTTGGGGATTCCTCAAAGGCTTTCATCGCTTCTTCGTACTTTGCGGCAATCTTACTCGTAGACGACGCCTTACGATTAAACGTGGAACATTTCCGGGCAAGGTCAAATCGCTCTTTACATCGGTCCCCTGTACTAGGGAGTCTCAGGTATTCAAGAGCTAACAGAGCCTGTTCTTTTTTGAGAATTAAATATGGCATCATCTCAAGAACGAACAACTCGCGGTCCTTGCCTCTAGGAGCAATCCATTGATATCCGGGTCGTGTAGAATTTTTCATGGTGTGTTCGTAACATTTACCACCATAATGAAACTGAAGCCAATCCGTCAAACGCTTATCGGCTTGATAAATTGAAATCTCTAACACGGGTCGAAAGCCAAATTTGTTTTGTCTCTTATCCCATCGCTTAGAAATGTAAATGGAAATACAGCCTTCACCATCTAGAATTCCTGCGAGGTACCCATTATTTTTGGCTTGCATGAGGTCTTTCCTCCGTCTCTTATGATAGTATCATACTTTGACGGATATAGCAAGATTTAAAGAACCCTTAGGTCAAAGGTTCTCACGGAACTTTTTGTCATACATAATTACCGCGGAATCAACAGTTTACGGTTTTCCGTTAAGTTCTATGAAAACTTTACCGTGGACTGAGGCAGGTTGGAAAGCTGGTTTCCGGCTGGGGAGAATCCCATAATAAATTACCTGTTAACGTCGAGGGCGAGGGGGTCTTTGAGACTCCAATTCATCTACCCGTTTTCTAAATTCGGGATTAGATAAATTCTTCCGGTATTCGTCGGAACTCATATTCTCGACATCTCGCAGAGTTAAAGTAGCCGCCTTTTCTGGAGCCATACCGCCGCTATTCGGGGCAATACGGTTATTCAGTCCTGACGGGACGATACTCTGACGCTTTTCTACTGATACACTAGCAGACGATTGCGGCACCGGAACTTCACTAATCCGAGTTGGTTCCAATACTGGCGCTTGCGGTTGCGGCACCACTTCCGCCACTGGCACTACCGGAATCACCGGTATTGTGGGCGGAACCTCACGCACGATAGGCGATGGCAGAAGCAATCCGGCTTCTTCCATCTTAGCTTGGGCAAATTCAAAATTTCGAACGGTTGGCTGTAGCCCGGTCTTTACCATCCATTCACAAATTGTAGTTACATTTTCTTCGCAAGAGTTAAACTCAGGATGACGTTCAACCCAAGTTCTAGCATTCTGGGCAGCGACTAACTGTGCAGTCTGCACTTGCGTCTTATTCAATGTTTCTCGAAGCTCTGCGGGTTTTACACCTATAGCAGATTCGAATAGCTTGTCACGGGCTTCCGTGAACTTCGCCGGGTCATTCAGTTCTTGGGAAATCAAGAACCGTTCTTCAACGGTAAGCTCTTTCTCCCTGAACTGAACAGGATTTGTCATCTTGTCTAAACCGTCCGGCAATGTTTCAGCTTCTGTAATACCTAGGCGTTGTTTACGCCGCACATCACGAAGCCCACGAATAGACTCCTCGTGGTTGTGTGTCAATTTCTCGATGAGTTCCTCTTGCGTGGTATAACTGATTCTTTGTTGCCCGCCAATTGGCCTACCTTCGGCATCCTTTGGCTGGTAAACATGCCACTTTACTTCGGGCATAGGGGCAGGAGCAACTGGCGCTACAACCACTTCCGCTGGCGGAGGCATAATCGCTTCGACAGCGGGGATAGTGGGGTCTTGCTCAATAACAACTGGTATTGTACTCATAGTCCTCCTCCAAGGTTACTTAAATTCTGGTATATTTGCAGTAACCGCTTCCTCTACAGCTTCTCGATTGCGGTTATTGTACGCATTGATCTGGCACTCAGTTTCAATGCGATTCATCAAACTCGTATAAAACATCGCTGAGACTTTCGCCAGATAATGGTTCGCTAAAACTTGTTCGGAATTTGCGGGGTTGGTATTGAGCAAATTAAAATTGAACTTACGGACGCAATCTTCCATAATTTTCTGTATAATATCAAAGCCCTGTTGCTTGACATACGCAGAAAGTGTGGCTTTATCCTGATCGTCCAGAACAAACTCAACATCCAACCCCTTCAATTCAGTATCTATCTTAAGCATATCTCCTCCGAAATGCTATTAAACTACGTTTTCGTCCCAAAATTTCTTTAGAACCAAGGTTACCCAAACAAGTGGCACGAACGACCAAAGCCACTCACCAAGCATCAGCATAAGATCTCCGATACTGTAGATTGATTCGTGCAGATCAAAAACATCTGCGAGGAAATTCAGATGCGTTTTATTAGTCATAATGCAATGGATTTCATCAATCATGCCATCATCTGTCACTCTAGGAGCCGGTCTAAGCATTCCAAGTAAACTGGGTGGCGGATTTCTCAGTTCGTCTAACTTTACAGCGTTGATCATAACCGGAAACTTATCCTGATTTGCGATAAGCACAAGCTGGTTGCTTGCCTCCCCGGTGAACGTAATCATCCAAGGTGCGAGAATCAACCAGACAAAAGATGTGCAAAGAAACTGGCGAAACTTTTTCATATTGCTGCTCCGGAGGTCGCTCAGACAGAGCATTACGACCTCTGCGGGTGCCTTTCGGCCCCTCTGTTCCCGCCTATATTACACTTGGCATCTGGCCTTCCAGCCCACCCGTACTAGGCTCGCCTAGGACCGCCTCTGAAAGCCCTGAAGCTTTGGCTGAGGCAATTACTAAATCATGCTTGATACGATTATTAGTCGACTGGTCTTCAAGTTCTTGTTTCTGTTGAAACTTCTGGTTCGTTTGTTGCTGCATCGTTTGCATGCGCTGTTGTGCCAATGCCGCTTGAGAATTCTGAGTTTTCTTGTCAATCATCGCTTGAGGCATCTTCTTTACGATATCCTGACCATTCTTCCATTCCGATGCTTCCATCCACATCTTGAAGATCACATCATAGTCAATGTACAATTCCATATCGCTCAAAGCTTGAACAAGCTGCGGGTTATCAAGGAACTGCGTAAGCATGACCATGGACTGTGCCATCGTTCTCTTTGCCGACATACTTGCACCGGCGAGAACTTCAAAGTCATGTTGGGAATCCCAATATTCTCCCATGGTAAGCTTGTCAGTAAGTGGTTTACCGAGAACGTCTCCTAGGATATAAAGAATGGCCGCATCCGACATTTTCGTGAACACTAATTCGTCCACGATATAAAGGAACGGTTTAAATACCTGTTCGATAAAATTATCGAGAGGCCCGTCTAACCTTGTCGCACTCGCTGATGCTTGAATTGCGGCACCACCGGAAGTACGACCCATACTGGACCGCGGTCCTGCGGAACTCCCTTGCACTAGCTGTTGGTCTGCGCCGGACGAAGATTCGGTCGCTGATTCGGATTCTCTTAGAGCGTTCCAAACATCACTTGGAACTTTCGGAGTCTCCATCAAATGAAACGCCTTTTCTACTTCGCCGTCTACCGTCAGTACTTTACCAATGCCGGTTTTGACCATCTGAGTGAAATTGTTGCCATCACGTCTCTTGAGATAAATCGGATTTACGCCGAAGGACATAATTTTCAGAATGGCGTTGATCGTACCCTGATCCACTCTTTGATTCTGGCCTACAATAAGTCCGAGTCCCATCCCGTAAAACGCTCTTGGACGGTTCCACCAGTTCGATGAAAGGAACGGCAAACGTTTGAATTCGTTTTTTCCCTTGAAAATAACTTTCGTAGATTTAAGAACTAAAATTTTCCGTTTCGCATCCCAATACTCAAGCACTTCCAGCTTCTTCCGTAAAGGATCAGCAGGAGTACCTATGTTCGGGTCTTGTGCGTGATGGACTGCGCCCTTCATGTAAACCGATTGGTCTACCATCTGATTAGGCGCAGAAGCGGGTTCACCGATCCACACTGCCTTGAGATTAGTCGGAAAGTCCCAGCCATCCATTACGGAAGGATCGTCCTTAGCGGCTTCCTCTAAAGCGCATTGCAAATCATACATTTCGTAAAAGTCCATGTACCGTACATCTACCGCCCACTTCGCTTCACGGATGTCGGGAACTGCCAGCTTTGGATCGACAAGAACTGCGTCTAATGGTCGATGCTCAAAAAACGGCATCGGGACTACCCTACATTTTCTTTCGATATTAGGTGGCAAATCCGTCTGAATTTTAGTAACTAACTGTGCACCGTCGGGTCCGGATTTCTGTTCGATGACCGAAGGTTTGCGTTTGCAGACTTCTATCTCGGTCCAGTCGTATCCCCATTTCCAGATACCCGTCCCTAAATGGGACATGGTTTCCAGCCCCCACTTCGTCTCAGTCTTGAACTTACTTTTATCGAAGATATACGAGAACAAAGCTGTCTTTGCGTCGGTGACTCCTTGATGGGAGCCGGGACGTGGGCGAAGAATCATTGGCGGGTCATCGTAAAACAACCCTTTGTAAAGCTGGGGGACTACCGAGTTACAAATCTTTGCGACTGTGAATCGTTGCACATTCGGTTCTAGGACATAGGTATTGTCGTAAACTGTCATTGGTCTAGGGGCTTGGAACAACAAGTCTGCGTCACGCCAGAGAAGATTCCACTGTTTGTTTACAAGAAAATCCCTAGCAGATTGCGCCGACCGGACAACCAGTGACAACTCAACAGAACTGTCTACTCCTGGCTTAATGTCTCCGGAGGCAGTTGTATTCTCTGTATTCATCGTCACACTTGCATTGCCCTCGCCTTGTAACGTATTGTTCTGGTCAGCCATAATTATTCCTAGTTATACAATCCTGCGTCTGCAAAGGGATCACTAAAATCCGCTGCAGCGACTTGTTCGGCTTTTACTGCTTCTTGAATTGGAACGTCCGGGTTGTTCAAAGCGGCATTCAATGCCTTTTGCTGAAAACACTTTCCGTAAACGCCTTTGCCGTATATATGATCGTACTGCTGCTTGGCTTGCGAACTAATCACGAAGTCCGGGGAGGCTTCCTGCTTTTTGCCTTCCATGTCTGCGTAAGATGCGAACTGGTCAACCAGAATCGAGAGGGCACTTACGATATCATCGTGTGTGCTTGCTGCCGTTCCGAAGTTAGCGAGTTCTGTGTATAGTTCTTCAAGGCCGACGCATTGGTTTGCGAACAGTAGCCGATCATCGCCCAGATATCTGAGCACGGGTTTGGCCTTCATATCTTTTGCACTCGCCTTGTTTCCTTGGCCGAGTGGGACAAATTCTATCGGTACACGGACCCGGAGTTTGTCCATCTCACGATAGATTTCTTTACCGAGCCACTTTACGCCGACTGAATCTTCGATACAAAGTCGCACTGGTCGCCATTGATTCGCAACCGCTGCAATGATCTGGGGCAATTCGTATTCGTTATAGCGCCCACGCTTCATATCAATAATGTAGAATCGTCCGCCGTAAATCAAAGCCGTAATAATTACCGTGTAATCAGCCCAACTCTTTGTCGAATATGCCGTATCTACACAAGTTACCACAAGCCCGGTTTGCGGGAGCAAATTGGAATTGATTGTCCGGCGTTCCAGCAACTCACGGGGAAATTTTATCGTGTGCGCTCTGGTCGGATCATTCAGATACTTGATTGCGAAGCCTTCAGCATCGTGCATCTCTCCACGGAGAAATGCGTATGTAAGCTGGCCGGGAACGTTGAACCAAAGTTCGTAGTCGTTCTCCACCATCTCACTTTCAACTTTGCCCGCCTTGATTGCAGCAGCATTCGGCCACCAGCACGGACGCAGATATACCTTAGTCTTTACCGGATCACCATTCTTTTCGCAAAGTTTTATATGCTTCATGTCCTGACCGTACGTATCTTCTTGGTCATACCATGTACCGATCTTGTCATAGAATCCGTACGGGTGGAGCATGGCTTTGTTGATGCTTACTTGCTTGTTTACATTCTTGATTCGTTCTACCGTCCGACTGTTTTCGTTAGTCACCACGTCATCGAGTTTCATAACTCCGACGTGCCAACCAGACAAGTTCTGGTCAATAGATGCCGCCCAGACTGTACACTCTTTTTCCGCTTGAGTGACTACGGGCGTTTGATATTCCTGCAAAGTTCCTGCGTCTTTGTCAATGCAGTGCTCTGCGAATAATACTTGGAACATGAAGGACGTATCGTCGCCCAGGGTACAGGGCTTGATCGCTTTTTTCGTTCCAAACAAATTCGCTGTGTCTTGCGAGCCGTCTTCCAGCTTGAAGAAGCCTTTGATTTCACCTACGAAATCTTCAGCCAGTTTCAACACGCCGGTCAGAATCATGACCGTTACCTCTGGCCAGCATATCACATATTGTATTGTGTCGGCCATGTCGATAGACGATTTAAACCCCCCGCGGGGTACAAGCAGTAAACGCTCTTTTTGGTCTACATAATTCTTTGCAAATTCTTTGAAAGTCTTTACGGTAGGGTCTTTTTTGACCATGAATTCGTTACAGATTTCTTCATGCGTATTATGAGTCGTACCGTCGATCCAAATGTAGGTCTTATCTGTACAATCCCGGTATTTTTCAAGAAGGTGACAGAGGGCGAAAAGATTCGTTTGCGCCATGTAGCGATAACGAAACATATTCAACAGCGACTCTGGATTGCCGTCTACTACAACACCGTACGCCTTACAGACTTCTACTACCCGGTCTTGATGGACCTTCTTCATCTTGAGAAAGCTAGTCTTAGCACGATCCGTAAATTCCTCGGGAGACATGTCCCGATGCTGGTAATTCAAGTCAAGCTTGTGCTTGCTGAACCACTCCTTGAGTGCTTCGACTTGCATAACTCCCCCGTTAGTGCTTAAAGCCCTTCATCGTGGCAGCGAACATAGCCATATGGCGCAAATGCTCATTAGAACTTGACTTTGCAGCGGCCAACTTTGCGGCTGGAATCTTTTCGCCTTCGGGAACGCCTAGTGCTCTATGTAGCCCACCTTTATTTAAATGATGCAAAGCACGATACAAACTGACATTATGTTTCGCCATAATTACTCCTGTGCCGGTGCAGCAGGGGCCGCCGGTGCACCACCTGAGTACGCTTCCGGATTACCGCTATCTGCCTCAGCCTCGCCAGAATTAGGCTGGCCTACATGATCTTCCAAATGGGAATGAAGGGCATCCATGTTACTCAGCCCATGCTCCTCAGCAGGGTGATATTCTGGATGTGTGTGATGATGAGTAACCGTATGACTTCCGTCTTTGTGGGATTTAATTCTGATATGGTCGAGAACCTTAGCAGGTTTCTTTGCGGCCCTGCCCGGAATCATCGCCATTACATCTGCTGAATTCGTTGCTGCCATATTTTCCTCTTTGGGTGTAACTTTCTCACCCTCGTGCAACTTGTAAAGGCCCGTCTCAGGAACGTAATCCGTACCGTGTTTGAAACTGCCTAAAGGTTGCGTAAATCGGTCTGTGGGGGTTCGTATCTCTCCGGGCCGACTCCCATATTTTTCGGTATGAGTTATTTTGTTTACTTCTTGAGGAGGATTTGCTTTGGGTCTTTCGGGAGGGCCGCTTACCGCCTCGTTGTATTCTTCGATATTTTGTTTCTTCTGGCCTAATGCTCTTTCAGAAGTGCTCCCCGCCCCCATGTTCAACAATCTCTGGCTTATGTCTTTCGGCATACTATCCTTTCGGCGCTAATTCATCCCAGAGTCGGCGTGCATGAAATTCCATCCCATGACCGGGTTCATACGGGGGATAAAGTGTCTTAAAAATGTGTCTCGCCCGATTAAATGGTTGCGGCAACTCCCCCACGCTCCGCATATACAACAGGGCTATCGTCGGTCCTCTACTATGACCTGCGTTACAGTGTACCAGTACCGTCTTTCCTGCGGCGATCATCTCTTTGATAAAAGCGATTCCAGCATCCAAGACTTTTTCAGGAATGAATTCTGGATTCTCCACGTCGATGAGATTCAAAGCCATGTGATCGCCTTTGCGGACGAACAAGTAATCTTTTCCTTTTGGTGCACCGAGCGTAGTATACCCGAGCATTGCCCGGTGGCCGTCCGGACCATCTTTCGTCGCAGCAAGCCCTGCGTATCCCCGCTTCTCCGCTTCCGCTACGTCTGCGTCGGAGCCTACGTAGAGGTGGTCTATAATTTCATGCATGTATTAATCTCCTAAAAGAATGGGTGGTGTTGAAGGCACCCCCCGCTGCCGTTAACTAGACGACAATTTATCAAAAATTTTTTGTCCGTATTTCTCTAGGAATTCGGCTTTAGTGAGAAAGGCGTAGTCCCAAGTAATCTGGTCTGTATTCTGGCTTGCGGGCGCTGAGAACCTCTTTAAATGATACTGACATCCATTCATTGTTTCACCTTACGAATGGTAATCTCATAAACATCGCCATCAGCCGGTAGATCGTGTATTCTTACAATGCCGTCTGGACAAGGGGAACAAGATTCATAAAGTTCTTTGGAATTAATCAAAATCTTAAAGGCTTTTTGCTGATTTTCTGTCATCACTCCTCCTCCGTAAGTACAACTTTTGGTTTTGCCGCTTCTGCAGCTTTCTTCATCTGGGTTTCCACGAACGAAGTCACGATCATATTTGCGAAGTCTGCGGCAAAAATTAGGTGAATGTCATCGAATACGTGGTAAAGCTTTTTATATTGCCATTTCTTTGCAAAATCTTGTGCATGTTTCTGTGAGGCGACTTTAAGCAGTTGCATTTTTATCCCCCTTACGCATACTCTCTAACAACTGATCTGCGGCGGACAATGGTGTTTCCGCCGGAATAGGTGGGGGGTCTAAAATCTGATCTGGCTTAAAAATCTCATCCATCAAAGCAAGTCGATCCGCTGCCATTCGCATCTGCATAAGTTGCGGGGCATTAAAACCGTCTTTATTTAAAGCGATTTTTTTATATGCACCTGCAACAAAATCAGCACTTTGATATTTTCTGCGTCGTGCCATATCCCCTCCCGAAGTATGACTCCATTTAGAAAAAGCGTATACTTTTTCTTAATTACACGTATTCGATATTAACTGGCAGGCAACTTTCCGCAAGCCAAAATCGCACCCGTGTTTTTCTTCCTTGCGTCGAACAGATTCCCGAAATTCGGTATCCTTCGGCAAGATGATTCCGGTGGTCATCCGGACTTAACACTGCGTCCCAATTCGGGTGCGAGTGAATGTCTCCGATGATTCTCCATCCTTTTTTAGCGGCTTGTTCTGCCACTCTTGCATATTCGTCAGCCCACCATTGTACATAACTATAGGCTTGGCTGGCGTACTCTTTCGGATGAACGATCTGCTTTACTACAATCTTGTCGGAGCTTGTTACTTCCCCTACGAGAACCGCTTGAATTTCTTTTTGGTTGTCCCGTGCCTGTCTGCGAAAATAGTCCAGTTGAGTTTTTTTAATCCAAACTGTGGGCATATCCCCTCCAAAAAAAAACTGGGCAAGCGAGCAAGGATGCAAAGCAACTTTTTCGAATGCCCCCTAAGATTTACTCGCGACCTAAAGACAAACCTGAACTTTGTGAAAAATTAGTATAGATTACTTTACCAGTATCTGTACTAATAGTAAGACCCGTACCGACCTTACACGTAAATTGCGAAGTGCTACAAGTAAGAATCACTGCATTAACTCGATTGATATTTATTCCACCCGCAGCAAAGCCATTGAACTGAACATTCTGGCCTACCGAAAATTTATTTGCAACTGTTACCGTAAGCACACCCGTTCCCGAGTTATAGCTAAGTGCGGTAACCGAGATATAGCCGGAACCTTCTTCGTTTTGATTTGATCCTTCGAGATAATTTCCGGGTTGACCTGCGGTAGCGTCACAAGCACGAGTAGTTGCACTCGGCTGTGCACTATTCACCAACTTAGCTCCAAAACCACCGGGTTGGACGTGTCCGAGAATATTTCCTGAATCATAGGGAGTGCCCAAAGTCAAGCCGCTGCCCTTAGTGTTTGCGTTCTTACTGATTATTGCTGGCATATTTCCTTTTCCTTTTCTACCGGGAGTGCCGGTCCTGTGGAGTACGAAACTCTATGAAACCCTATCGGAAATCCGGGCATCCATCGCACCCCCGCCTCGTACTCTTCGGGCGTAAGACCGTTTAGTTCTTTGGGGTCTTGATTAAATACTAACATAATTTCACAATCAGAACAATCAATAAAACAATCGTCGCAATAACTCCTAAAATTTTCAAAGCGAGTTTTTCCAATTCCCAAATCCACCGAATCGGTCCGGGGGGTATGTTCGGATTGTTAACGATATACCGCATATCTGCGCCTCAACTGTTCAAAAATTGAATTATCAGCGCCTTTCCAATCTGCTTCCTGACGATTGCATCGCCAAAAATGAACACCATAAATATCCGGCGGAAGTTGAACCACTCCATTAAACCACAACCATTCCGGATTAGACGGTGTTACATGGGCTGGGTTAAAAAACTTATAATACGACTGCGGGCAAATACCAAAATGTCGCACTGCTGCAGTCTGTAGCCAGGGACCGAGTTCGCAATAATCTTTCAGTTCATGCCAATTCCCTGCCGGATTACTTTTTTCCTTGACTTGAGCTATACACCAAGCCATGACAGGGGAACCCTTTGGGGCTTTACAAAAATCTGCGTTAATGTAGTCTGGACGGTTTTTATCAAGTCGCTCCTCTACGAATATAGTTTCATCCAAGAAATCAAATGGGCGCAAACAGACTGTATCCATATCAACCCACCAGTTACCCCGATTAAACAATAAATGGTATTTAAACCAATCAGAAAATTGCGCTGCAAGTTTGAATCGAGCGAGGTCTGATTGAGGAACAATCTCGTTAGCATCTTTAATGATAACACCTATGGGGGCATCCTCTATTGGGCCGTAAGTATAAAGATGGAATTCATGGCCATTCGCTATATATGAAGCGCAACATAACCGACCCACAATCCCCAACTTTGACCCGGACCAAAAACTTTGCATGATGTCCATAGGTTACCTATACGTTTGAGCGTAACTCCACCCCAGACCGACAAACTTGTTCATCGCTTTCAGAATTGTTTCCTTTACCCTGTATGTATTCCTAGTCTGGCAGCAATTGAAGGCTTCTTTAATGGATGTTACTACAACTGGACATTCGTCATAAATGGAATAGTAATCCTCAAACTTGAAATTGCCTCCTGTCAGATTATCGCTCAACTTCACCCAACAATTTGGTATATCAAGCGAATCCGCCAGTATCAACCCATGTAAAGAGCTAGATATTAAATTCTCACATTGCGATGCGGCGTCAATCACCTCTTGGACACCTGATTGTACATCTATATTCAGTACATCCGGGCTTAACTCGGTAACCTGTGCGGAAGTTTTGTCGGCATAGTGTGGAATAATCCCGTAACGGAATTTTTTCTTCGTCGGCTTTGCGAACAAATACGCCAGAAGTCCGGGGTCGCCTAGCGGAATATCGTCCAATATTCCAGTGCAATGTTCTTTAGTCAACCGCCCCCGCAGCAGATGCACTACGGCGGCACTCAAATCTCGTCGAGACTCCCGATGTATGAAGCCCGACCCGAGTATATGACCTTTGAATTCGGGAGTCACTGTTTCCAAAATTGAGCCAACACAAATCAAACTGGTGGTCGGCGGAGGTACTCTCCTTAATTCAATGTCATATAAGGTTTTAAATAGAAACGGATTAAATGCATCCCCCCAATTATTTTCATTTAAGGGATTATCACCAACAAACCAAAAAGCATTCATAACCATTCCATCGCTGCGGCATGACCAAGATCAAGAACAACTTTCGGGCGACATCCCGTAGTAGCAATTGCTGGAGCTATGTGTTTATTAGCCGGTCCGCCTGCAAATAAAACCAATGGACATATATTACTTTTTGCTTGCATGATAACAGAATCGGCTTGCTGCCACGAAGTCATCTCGATGCAGTCCGTCATTAACCCAAGGGCATGAATGCGTTTCGTAAAAGTAATGTTGGCGTTTTTGTCACCATTGATAAAGAGTACTTGTCTGGCTTGATAAAACAATTGATCCTGCAATTTCCTACTCCACGTTCGCACAAACCAATTATCTATATATCGCTTTCTGGCGGTAAACAAATCCGCTACACTAAAACTCTCCATCTGGATACCCATAATGTTTGGGGCATAATATGTGGAATCTTCTGCAGCGATTTTTAGCCGACGTATCAATTCTCCATTTGGGATATCATAGCATCCAAGACCCCTAAGCCACTGTTCATTAAACGGTGAGTTAGGTGGTTTAATCGTAACTTCAGGCAGCCCCTTCTGTGCGTGTTGAAAAAGATACTTCTCGCCGTCCCCCATACGAACTAAAGATAATGATTCTTGAGATACCAGCGCATTGGCTACTAACATAAAAAATGTATTAGGGCTAATAGTATTCTGGCAAATTTCTTTCTGGTGGGCGTTCAGTCTTTCAGTCAACAATTCCATTGGCATCTCACACCTCCAGGGGAGATACAAACTCATATCCTTCGCTCTTATACCGAGCAATCATAATATCTGTTGAGCGCACTGTGTCGAACCGGGGAGCACCAATACCAAGATGTCCGCCATCGTGCATCAAAATAATTCCGCCGCCACCCGCCAACTCCGTATGCACTTTGTTTACAATATAATCTACGCCATTAAGTCGCCAATCACTGCCTGCGGCTTTCCACATCACCGTAATCAATCCGTGAGAAGTGACGATGGATTCTATCTGTGAGTTTATCAATACAAAGGGTGGACGAAATAGTTTTGAATGCTCTCCAACAACTTCTGTCAGGATGTGTTCGCACCCTTCAATCTCTGTTCGGATCTCGGGCAATGATAATTCCGTCAACTTCGGATGCGTGATTGTGTGATTGCCAATTAGGTGTCCGGCTTTAGAAACTTGCTGGGCTATATCTGGTAGAAGCTGGACAAACCCGCCTACCATGAAAAAGGTAGCTTTCACACCATGCTTATCAAGAACATCTAACAAATCAAGAGTAAATGGGGTGTTCGGACCATCGTCGTATGTCAATGCCAGCCTTCGACCCATATCTCTCCTCACCAACCTACATGGGACCATTTCCGATTAACGTGAGCAATGTAATACAATTCTTCCGGGGGTTGAATTCCCGTATAAAAAGATGGAGTATGTTTCACGACATAGGGCCGATCCATCCGTAAATTGTTCTTGTTAATCCCGTAATCGTGCTTCGCTGGTCCTACCGGATACAATGCAAACGTCGTATCAATCGGAGCATAAAAGGCTTTTGCACTGTGGCGACGGGTCCAGTACATATTCTCGTCATACCGAGACTTACCCTTGGGATCATATGTCTCTGGGGGAACAAGACCAGGGAATAAAAGCCCCGTGCCGACTTTGCCACATGAAGGATTATCGTGCAACAACAATTGCAACTGGTTTATTAAATCTTTTGGACAGTTTATGTCCGGTATTAAATCTGGATCGGTAACGATATACGGAGTGCGCTGTTGCAGGTGAAAACCCTTATCCCAGAACGCCCAAGGTCCGCAATTTTGTCCGAGGTAATTCACACTCACGCCTTCAGGAAGATTTTTGTAATACTCCATCAACGGCGGATATGTTGAAGCGTTATCAAAAATAACAATATTCTTCGTACCAGCATCCTGCAACCAATCAATCATCTCCCGCATTGCTGTGAGGCGATTGAAGTTATTGAAGTATACCGGGATGTCCGCTGGATCGACTAGCATAATACCCTCTCATTTGATCTGGAGAAAGACTATGCACTGACAAATACTCATTTGGCTTTGCCAACTCCTCATCGCTGATATATTGATTCGTCTTTGATTGATGGGCTATATGATAGCGACCATCGAAGGAACAATTGATACCCTTCCTTCGCAACGATTCACCTACCCAACGATCCTCAGCCCAATTTCCAGTTGGGGCGCTCCTAAGAAATTCCATCGCATGTTTACTAAGCCAGTATGTCATACCCGAGCAATAATCTGTGCCAACGGGTCCACCAACATAATCAGCGGTAGGGATATTCTTGAGAATACGATCCCAGTATACGTACACATCATCATCCACTTTCAATAAATAATCATACCCGCCATCAAGGGCGTAGGAGATCAATGCTCGGATCTTCTCGAAAGAATGATGATAATCGTCGGAAGCATCAAGAAAAACTTCATCGGGTAACGGTTCAATCCGACTGCAAGGCTTCCCCTTGAACACTTTGTAATCACACGTAACGTCTTTCAACCACGAATCACGAATACCTGATAACCTATCAGTCACCGGACGAGTAAACCAATCCTGCATTAGGTCATTGGTAATGTATTGATATCTATGACACGAAAAAATTCCTAACAGGATGCGTTTCGGCTGTCCTTCTGGATGCGGTATGTCCAAGTGACCTCCGGTATAAATATAAACCGCCCCCCTGCGTCTGCGATATTGTTCCAGAGTTGCCAGTCCTCGTATTTCTTCAAATCGGGAAATCCGCCAACTTTTTCAAACATACTACGTCGTACTAAGGAAGTCACTGCAATGTAATTACCGTATCGTAAGGATTCCCTATCAAATTTACGAATAACCGTTGCGATGCCCGATTGACAGGAACTGTAAACTACATCGGCATTTTCGGAAACAGCACTCAATGTTGCCAAATGATTCGGCAGAAATAGGTCATCATCATCCAGAAAAGCAATCCAATCATATTCTACAGGAAGGGCGTTCACCATAGCATTGCGAAGAATAGATGGACCTAATCTAAGCGAATCCGTTTCAATAAAATGACTATGAGGAACTGTTTGGACCCTCACAGAGGCAATACATTCTATAAGAAGACTTTCTCTACCGGGCTTGTGTGGCGTAATAACGGCAATCATCGATACATACTCCGCCAGTCTTGTACTAATAAATTTTTATCAAGATAAGTTGGCGATTTACCCGGAATACGTTTGGGTGGTCCCCATTTCTTGTTATAAATTCCTTGATTATCTCGATAACCTGTGCGTGAGAATGAAGCTGTGCAACCTTTTTCGCCATGTCCGTGCTTCACAGATACGTCTGCGGTGCAAGCTAACTTAAACCCTGCATCCTGTGCTCGGCGGCAATAATCATCGTCATCCCAACCGTAATCAATAAATTGTTCATCAAGTAATCCAATTTTATCAATCACTGCTCTGCGTATCAATACACACACGAACGCCAGCCGATAATCAGAATACTCTATAGAAGATTTCACATTCGATTGATTAACATTTCCTACCTCACCCAATATCTTTGGCGAAAGAATTCCGACATCCGGGTAATCCTCTAAAACTTTTTCCATTGCTTCCACAGTGTTTTCATGTGTAAAACAACAATCATCGTTCATCAAAAGCACATTGTCTGTGCAAGCGTTGATGCCCAGATTGACGTTACGAGAGTAAATAAAGGGTTCAATTCCTTGGATCAATGTCCAACCAGCGGGCGGGGTTATATCTTCCCCATCCCTCACTAAAGTCTTTTTTTCCTTTGGTGCAAATTGATTGATGCTGGTTAGACAGTCCTGAAAAATATCAGGATACTTCGATGGCACGATAATAGTCACTAGCTCCCCCACACCCAATTACACCAGCAAATAACTATATCAGCAAGATGCCGCTTTAGCAGAAGCCGGTGGCAGATCGGGCAATTCCGCATCCACATAATGACTCCAAAATCAAAAGACCTACTCTGGCTGGCACCAAAGTAGGTCAGATGGTCGCATGCGACTTATGTCACCCGCTGCGGCTCTTGTGGAGCCGGGAGGA